>Ga0209533_1000025_pt1 | contig 125385 bp, 115 predicted proteins | sample COG_04_FD_184748 | JGI IMG/M metagenome (GOLD analysis project Ga0209533, IMG submission 184748) | Pelagic Microbial community sample from North Sea - COGITO 998_met_04 (SPAdes) (version 2) | ecosystem: Environmental > Aquatic > Marine > Neritic zone/Coastal water | place: Helgoland, sampling...
TACTTTTTTACACATGCTAACTTCGTTATTCAACATCCTTACTCGCGCCCTTTTTACATACCCACGCAAAACCGGACTTCCCGCGACCAGATGGAGGGGGGAGGGGGGAGGGGGGATGGGGGATGGGGGATGGGGGATAAAATAACAATATATTATATGCCGAACAGGAGAAGACGATTTATTAGACGATCCCATATACCCACCCGGTCCAATATACATCGGACACAAAGACGGATTAATTTTCTTGAATCGGGTATAGATGAACTGACATCATTAAGAAATGATTTATCAACACAAGGATCATCTTTATTATTGCATCAAACCAGATTAAACCCATCGATGGATATAAATATAAACAGAAACGCAGAGGATTCAATGCATCTACTAGAACAACGTCATGAGATGAATCGCAACACACTCCAAAATAATGAAGAACTATTTAGGATAAACGAATTAATTGGCGATATGACGAGCGAACTCTCATCCATTAATCATGCCCATAATAATAATAGCGTTCGACCAGGTATATCGTCCCAACGAAGAAGAAGACAAATAACCCGACGGAGATTAGGAGGAAGTTCGAAGGGTCACTCAAAGATATTAACTCGGAAGAGACGTTCAACCATTTCAAAACGCAAACGGTCATGAATTAGTATTTAAATTACGTAGCGTCTTCCACCCAACTACGTATTATTATTTAAATTAAAATTGATTTCAAGGAATTGTTATATTTAACTATAAAACAATGTCAGACCATATCAGTGAAACCAAACACGCATTGGGTCAGTATTTCACGACAAATGAGATCCTACAAGAAAAGATACACGCGTTCATACTTAACTGCCCATCGACAATTCTGGAACCATGTGTCGGTCAAGGGGACCTCGTTGATTTTGTCCAGACCCGCATGCCAGACACAACGTTTGACATGTACGAACTGGACTCGAACATCGACCTTCTTCACTCGATCGATACCGATCAGGTGACTTACATTGACTTTATGCGCGTAGAGTCATCCGTTAAATATACCACCGTTATAGGCAACCCGCCATACGTGCGCACAAAACGGGGAAATCTATATATTGACTTTATTGAAAAGTGTTACAATATGCTTGTGGGTGCGGGCGAACTTATATTTATCGTTCCGTCAGATTTCTTCAAGCTTACGAGCGCGTCCAGAGTCATTGATAATATGATGACCAATGGAACATTTACCCATGTGTTCCACCCAAATAACGAAAAGATGTTCGATGGCGCGTCTATCGACGTGATTGTGTTCAGGTACTGCAAAAACAAGGAGTTGAAGAAAGTGGTACTATATAATGATAAACCGCTTCATATAATAAATAGTAGTGGTATGATTACATTCAGCGAAGAAGAGTTAAAAAACGCATCAAAGTTCGACGAGCACTTCGATATTTGTGTGGGACTGGTTACTGGAAAGGAGAGTGTCTTCAAGAACGATGCGCTCGGGAACATCGACGTGATCAATGGGAAAGGAGTGGTCGATAAATACATCTACTTGGAGGAATATCCAACGAATAATAGCGATATAAACGCGCACATGGATATACATAAGTCGGCACTCATGTCCAGAAAAATTCGAAAGTTTAGCGAAAAGAACTGGTATGAATGGGGTGCGCTCCGAAACATGAAGACAATTAAGGCACATAATGGAAATCCATGTATTTATATATGCAATCTTACACGAAAGAACGAGGTTGCGTTTGTGGGAAGGGTTGGGTATTTCGGCGGTGGGCTCATCATGTTGATTCCAAAGAAAAAATGTAATTTGGGACGTATCGTGGATTATATCAACGACACCACCTTTAAATCTAATTTTATGTTCTCAGGTAGGTTTAAAATAGGTCACCGTCAAATAAGCAACTGCTATCTCCCTGAGGATTGTCTTTAGTTATCTACAAACAAATTTCCACGCCTCTGATGGCGCTCATGAAGTTTTCCTTCCAACTGGGTCTGGGCTTTTGCAGACAGTCGATGAGTTTCTTCACTCTTTTTTTAATGGGGGCGTACGTGAAGTGTCTGTTCTTGTCCCAGCATACCTGGAAGGGGAGATTGTTTATGTTCGGGGTAAGGTGTTCGAGTCCCAGAACGCTATTGACAATAACATCACCCGGGTCCGTCTTGTTAAGCACGACAAAGTAATAGTCCTTCTTGGGAGATACGTTATACTTATTCAGGTAAAGGTTGCTAAGGAACACCGCCGACATGGGTCCGTTATCGTATGTCTTTTGGCGATCGATGTCAAGTTGTTCTGATGTGTAGGCATGGACGCACATCGCCAGATTCCCAGTGTTGTCACTAGTCTTGGTGGTGGTGCTCTTTATATTTACTGGGAGCCACCCGTATGTTCTATCCTCCACCAACATATCGAACCACATGCGCATGGGTGGCGTTCTTATACGGGAACCAAATACATGGATGAGCCGCGAAATGACAGTGTCCTCGTCGGTACAGCTATTTATGCGCCCGTCTTCATTGTGTGACGAAAATACGATGTCTTGTGATTTCAAACACTTCTGGATAAGGTATATGATTGTGGGGAGCCGCTTGGTCCGACACATGTTCCCTCTCTGACGGCGCTGAATTCGAATAGCCAAATCATCAATCATTGTCATGGTTAAGTTGTATTGTTTTGTTTATAACAACGGAAATCTCATGCGGACGTCAATTTTGCATATACACAGAGAAATAGTCGTTGGTTGTCAGTATTAGTATTTTAATTATATTACTCAGAATAAGTGATATAATTAATTCAACCGGTTATAGTCTGATGGTTAGTCCTCACCATCATCGATGCGGATCCCCGTATCAGTATCGTTTCCGGGTGCGCCGGGACGAGGGCGAGTGTGCTGGCGCTGGTTCCGAACCTCACACATGATCTTTCCGTCACAGATTCCAGCGACACTCTTTGTCTGATATACATACTTGTCATTGTCGCTATGCGAAACCTCAACAGAAACGTACTCTCCCTGCACAAGATACTTGTAGATTCTTCCACCAGAGACATTAATTGCGGTATGATGAACAAAAATGTCCTGTCCGATTAACTCCTTCTCAAGAACGGTAATATAACCAAATCCAGACTTGGAATTAAACCATTTTACGACACCGTTAAACTTCTTTCCGTCAACATCAATTCGAGTTGTAGCTCCAGTTGTTTCCTCTACTTGAGTACTCATTACTATATATTGTATAGTTTCTTTAAGTGTGTTACTATCAATATTTTATCATATACATTAATAATTTAATTCGATAAACATTTAGAAATAACTTATTATTAAATAATATTATGAGTACACGTGCTATAGCATCTCAGAGAAACAAGCGTACGTTAGGACCAGCCGCAAATATGTCGAATCCAACTATTCCGAAACCAACAGCTCGCACACCCACTCGCCCTCCGTCCGGTAATGCATCACCACAGACGACCCGCAGGGAATTATCTGTTCAGGAGGCATTTTCACTGGTGAATAACAAGATCAGCAATCTCGAGAAGGCTGTGTTTGAAGGAGACTTTACTCGCCCAAAAAATACGAACATGCCTCCAAAAATGGACGAAATTCAGGACATTTACACACAGATTAACGAAATCCGCGATAGTTTGGCAGCCCCACCATCCAATCCATACACAAGCATCAATACGGTGACGTCTTTTGATACTATTAACTCTGAGCTTCTTCTTATGAAGAATGACATGATGAGTATGCGAAGCAGCACCCAACGCATCGACCAACTTAACGACGATGTTTCCCAGATTCGCGAGTCGATCAAGTCCGTCGGAAATAACGCATCTGGTGATGTTTCCGACAAGGTTGCGGCTATCGAGACGTATGTGGGAGAACTCAAGGACATTATCATCAAGCTACAGAACTTTACACTCGAGATTAACGATATGTGTATTAAAAACATTAAGTCCAGCTCATTTGATCCATATATGATGTCAGCCCCCGACGATGACGACTTCCCCGACATGTCTATGGATGGAATCATTATTGATCACAATAATGATCATGAGATCGTGATTGATGATATTGACAACTCCGGTGTTATTGGTTTAAAGATGTCGATCTCGGAACCAGTATCAGAAGATGACAGCATGAGAGTCATGACATGTGACACACTTGACTTCACCACGGACAATCAACAGCCAAACGTCGGTGACATGGTGGAAGCGGAGGTGGAGACGGTTGCGGAGGTGGAGACGGTGGCGGAGGTGGAGGTGGAGACGGTTGCGGAGGTGGATGTGGAAGTGGATGCGATGGCGGAAGTGGAGGTGGAAGTGGATGCGGAAGTGCATGCGATGGCGGAAGTGGATGCGAAGGTGGTAACAGAGACGGATGAGGATAATTAACGGTGATTCGCATCACGTCACACTAAGTATGTGAGTTAATTTCAAAATTGATTTAAACATTGCGTAATTATTAAATCAATAACAACTAATTAAGATGACGTCAATGAAACTTGAGATCACCGATATTGAGAAGGCCGACATTTTTACCCAGATATTCCAAAATATCAAGCTTTTCACGACCAGTGCGAGCATCACATTCAGCGAAGACAGACTTTATCTCCAGGGAATGGACAGTAGTCACGTCAGTATTTTCGAATTCAATCTTATGAAGGAGTGGTTCGACGTATATGAAATCTCCGGACCCACCACGATTGGTATCAATACGATTATATTTCATAAAATTCTTGGTACGCGCGGACCAGAACACAAGATTGTGTTGGTATTGGATGAAGCAGACCAGGACAAAATGTCTATCGATTTTGTATGTGATGATAAGGGCATATTCAACAAGGAATTCCATATGCCGCTTATGGACATTGACGTGGAGCACATGGGGATCCCGGACGCCGACTACGAATTGGAATTCACACTGACCAGCAAGAAGATGAAGTCAATCGTCGATGAGCTCGCTCACTTCGGGGATACGATCAATATCTCATTCGATAACGCAACAGACACTGTGTATTTCTCGGCAGAGATGGAGGCAGAAGGAGCAATGAAGCTTAAAGCGAGCATTGACGACTTTGACTCATGTACTGTGGATGATGAGGCAAAGATCGACAGCGGATTCGCCACACGCTTCATCCAGTTCATGACTCATTTCCACAAACTGAATAAGGTATGTACCATTTATATCCAAAATGATATGCCTCTTCAATTCAAGTACGCACTTGACGCGATTGAAGTGGGAAACGACACCGAGACGAATAAGCAGAATTACGCACGCTTCTTCCTGGCTCCCAAGATCAGCGATATGGACGAGAGCTGATTATGTGGGTGACAGAAATAATAATATATAACAATGACACCATAATAAGTAAGATTTAGATATTTATAATATTTTTTATTGGATATATTATAATATGGGTGAAAATAAATATACAAAAACGATTATTGATACTTGTCGAATAAAACCTGTGGAGTTTATTGTTACACCACATACCCATCAAACACAAACATTATTGAGTAAGGATACAATAATACACTATCACTGTTGGGTAAATTCATGATATAAATATAACGAAAATACACAACAAATAAAATAACAACCTTATATATTATATTACTATATGTGTTGCGATAATATGTGAATATGAATAATTTTTCTAACCTGTATGTATGTCGAATATAGTCTTTATCCACAAGAAGAATGACGGACAAAGATACGCAGCCTACGGGGGGAGGATATTACGCGCGGGACCGAAGACTCTATGCTCGAACAAGGTGAATCGCGAGTTTATGAAGGATAGCATCGATACCGCCGACTATATTTTTGTTCATGAGAGCCGCGGAGAGATACGGGGGTTCGCCGCAGTATATCACGAAATGGATGACGGAAAACACCTCCATATAAGTCTTATATGCAACTCAGTTGCACCCGGAGTACATACCAGAAAAAATGTCCCAAAATTAGGCGGCAAGGCGCTCATTAATGCCGTGATAGACTACGGAAGAAAAATAAAGGTGAAGGACGTACGATTGGATGCGATTAAGGAGGTTATCCCGTACTACTATAATCTGGGTTTCACATTTGAAAATTCTCAATATAACAAAGGAGAAGAAGAACGACTCATCAACGATCTCCGTCTATCCCAACTAAATAAAAATAAAACCGAAATTAAAAAAACTCTTCAAACAATTGTTCTCAAATTCTATACTGGCTTTTTTAAAGAAAAAATGCAGCACAATATGGGAAAGGACGATGAGGAACGGATCACATACGCAATGGACTTTGGTATTCCCATGAAATATGTTTATAAAAATAACAGCATTTGTAAGGGAAAGTCTGTATCCAAACCAAATAAATGCAGAAAACACAAAACATGTAAAGTAGCCAACGGTAAAAAAAGATCATTCTGTAGAACAATCAAAAATAAAACCAGAATTTCCCCTCCAATGCGCTAAGACAAATAATCATATACACAATTTACATAATATCGTATTAACTTTCATATCTTTATTCATTACAAAAATATGAAATAATATTACTCATCCCCCCCAAGGTAATATCTACCACGACCACCCTCTTCGCTTGTATGTCTTCCTTCCTTTACCCCCGGATTTCACACGCACTGATCTTGTTTTTGTATTTTTTGTTATTCCTTCTCGAGATTTACCGCCACCACCGCGACGCGGTGAGCGTCGCGGTTTCTTATAACGAGGCGACCCTTCTGCCATACGCGTCGCCTCCCGTTCTGCTGCCACACGCGCTGCCTCCTCTGCTGCCACACGCGCTGCCTCCTCTGCTGCCACACGCGCTGCCTCCTCTTCTGCCACATGCGCTGCCTCCTCCGCAGCCAAACGCTCCGCCTCCACACGCGCTGCCTCCTCTTCTGCCACACGCGCTGCCTCCACACGCGCTGCCTCCTCCGCAGCCAAACGCTCCGCTGCCACACGCGCTGCCTCCTCTTCCGCCACACGCGCTGCCTCCACACGCGCTGCCTCCTCCGCAGCCACACGCGCTGCCTTATCTGTTGCCTCCTGCTCCGGTTCAGGAGCAGTGATAATGTTATCAAACGAAGAAAGATGAGAAACCCCTATAAACCTTTTTCTAACAATATCCTGCATCCGTACAAGTAGAAGGTTCAACCCCTTAACTTCGTCCTTCTCTAAAAACTTAGATTGTTGTCTGGCGCGACTGGGAATGTTTCGCTTGATTGTTTCCTGTATATCATTACCAAAATGACTCACGTCAATACTCCCCATTGCGGAAAATGTGTGACTAATAACACGAATATAATCCAGTCCGGTATCGTTAATTGATATACCATGTTGTGCTGCTAATGACGTATACTGAGGTAATGTTAAACAATTCTCCATCTTTTTGTTAAGCTCCACCAAAGACTCGTTAATACCTTCAATGTCCCTGGCAACTACATTATATTTAACAGCGTCGCCCAGTCCCTTAAGGTGATGGTCAATGTAATCTATCGCAATTCCACTTACAATTTTATGGGATGAGATTATAGTTTCAATTGCTTTTTTAAAATCCACCGTTTGTAACATCTCTTGGTGAAGAAGTCTATAAAGTAAATATTTGCTCTTTATACAATCATCCGTACAACCATCATCTTTAGTAAATATTTTACTAATAATGTCGGTACATTTGGATTGATCATCAAATCCATTGTGATCATAAAGTCGAGGTAAATCAATTCGAGTACCATCTGAATTTAAACTACACCGATCAATATGCAAAACTATGTTTTTTATCATTGCCTCAACATCATCCTCCGTATATTTCACTTGTTGTTCAACGCCATATGTCGAGATACATTGCATAGAACGGTATTTTCTACTTTTACCTTTCAGGGTATCCTGATTTTCTATATACTCGTTCAGGTAAGATGTCGCATCAGCATCACTCAACGTCGCAATATCAACATTAAGAATATTAATTATCGATTCAAAAGCATATGAATCGAAAAAATAACGCGAACTTTCTGCGTGTTCCACTTCGACTTCCATCCCCGCATCTGTCATAACACACGGCACATCCTGAAGAAGAGCATGGGCAAATACGTTTTTATCAACAGTCCCTATAAACATACGTTTTTTGTATTCTTTCAAATTTTGTGTTATTGGGTGTTCTTCACCCAAAACTGTAATAACCTCATCGACGGTATTTCGATAATTATAAATGTACTCGACCTGGTTGGCATCACCGTCACCCTTTATTGAAATTGTTAGAAATTTTTTTTTAGTATCATCGGTCCCAATGGGTAATGTTGACCACGCCGGATTATTTAATGTTAAATACTGTTCGACGAAATTATTAGATGTAGTCGGGTCTGTTAATGCGGAAATTATAGAATTTATACTATTTTCATCAGATGTAAAAGGAAGTTCGATATTTTGGGGGTCACCATTATTATAGTTAAATTCAATAACTACGTGGGTATATTTACTACTATCATCAGACATATCAGTAGGAGGCTCCTTAAAATATATATCTGTAATCGTTACCTCATTGATTTTAAATTTTTTTACAGAATGTGTGAATGTTTTTATCGCAGCCAGTTTTGCTATATATTGTAAAACACTATATTCATCTTGTGTGACACTAGGTTCCAATGTGTGGGACACCGGCCCCGCAGCCTTTTCAAGAAAAAATGATTTTACAAAATTCTTATCATTATTTCCAACTAGATCTATCTTATCATTGTTGGTTCCCTTTGAATTATATTGACAAGCAGATGAAAAAGCGTTATGTTGGAACACATCGAGATCGACACCGGTTTGTTTTTTAAAGGAAGGTTGTGATGCTGGGTCAAGAACAGTGGCGACATTATAGACAAATCTATTAATATATGGGAACCCGCTGTCACTATTGTAAAATTTGGAGGGGGTATAAATAGAAATAGGCTGACCATCACCATTAATATCATCATCGTGTAATGGGTTACTATTATCTTCCAATAATGGTGCGAGGTATCTCATCTGGGAAGAAGACGAATCAACAAAGTTAAATGACAACTTATTCGAATCTAATATTGGGTCTTCACTGGATTGAATTGGACGACACACCTCATCACAATAAAATTTTTGTTTATAATCGTCGCCATCGTTACCTTTCTTAAAAGCTTTAATATACCCAGCAAATTTTAATTGACCCATAGTGTTCATAACCGCTTTCATTACCGGATCTGTACTTGTATTATCATTTATTGTGAATGATTTAAAGTATCTATACTTATCTGCTATATCTCCTTTCTCACTATACTTCTGTGTTACATAGTCATGTATTGTTTTGAAATATTCCCATTCATATCTATACATTTTTTCAATGTTCATACTCGGATTGATAATGTTTTTCAATAACTTAATCGTCTCGTCGTCGGATGGTCCGATAGGTAGATTTGGAGTCATTTCACGATGAATATATCCAAGTGTTTCCTTTGCTATACCTTTTATTTTGTCTTCGTTAAAATCATGTGGTATTTCCGCTATCTGCTTTGCAAGACCTGTTTTTAGAAGATAGTCATTCACAGTCTCTTGGTTTGAATTGGATGTATGAAAATTTTTACCGGCATGTCCTGAACCTCCGTCCATCTCTTCACTACTATCATCACCATCATAACCATCGTCACTACCATAACCATATCCACCAGCTTCACCAAGTTTAATTGTAAAATCCATACAAAACAATAATTTATTTATAATTTGAGAAACTTCGGGAGAGAACGATGAAACAAGTAAATTGGACATACTGAGTAAGGCATCAAATACTTCAAGAGTTGGTTTAATCTTATCTACCGTGAATACGTCTCTGACTGATTTGTGAGACACATATTTTTCAAATATTGTATATGTGTCAATTTTAATATCTTCATTTTCATCGTCATATGGTCCAAGTTGTGGTGCTGGTTGTGATTGGAACAAACGTTCTATTGTCCCTGTGCCGTTCTTGCCGTCTGATTGTGTTTGGGACTGACGAGTGGATTGATGAAGTGCGCGACCGTGATTGGCTTTGGAAGCGGTCAAGGTACGACTGGCGAGTGACTTGTTGGGTGGCGTTCCGGGTGGCGTGGTGTGCGGTCCATTCATACTAAATATATATATTATGTAATTATTTAAATATCTAATTCCCGCCGATCATCGACAAGGCATGGAGGTGACTGTCCCTAAACAATATAATTCGAGAATTTCTTTTACCCATTCGCTGTTATGTATTTCGTTGCTATAGAATAATTCTGTTGCGTCAAGACCGTTGTAACGCTCAAGTATTTTTCTACCACCCGGGTGAGTATCGGCGAACGTTGTGAGATCATATACATATCCGTCGATAATTACAACAATCGTATTATTTATGTTATTTTCTTCAACTTCTTGGTTCATACACATAATGAATACTTTAATTCGATTGTTGTAGTAAATAGAATATACCCGTATTTTCACATAATGGGACCTGGATGTTTTGTTGGTAGGTGACGCATAATCGCTTTCCGTATTGATACTTTACCAATCGATATTTCGTATATGTCATGTGGTGTTATTTTACGAGCAGCAATATTAAGGCGAATGCGAGTGACGAAGTGACGAACAAAGTGCCGCAACCAGTAAGATACGTCAATAAGATCGGGATTGACGACACACATGTAAGCGGCAACCCCCCTGCAACTAAATGTGTATATTCGTCCTAATCGAACGCTCACATTATACCCATTGCGGGACTCAAACACAGCTAAATATTGCTCGGGCATAATAATATACACGGCGTTTAAAATTCGCAAAAATTGTGTTTCCAGAATACAATATTATGGACTGGCTACTGTCCTCTATCATATTTATAGCGGTGCTATTCATTTATATACACGTATATCATCATCTCTCGACCAGCAGCGACAGTGATGTATTTACCGTAATCAACATTCCAAGCGACAAGCTCGAGGAGCTATGTGGCTCCAAACAACCGTTTGTTGCAAAAAACGACACGAATCCCATTCATCTGTTTGCACATAATGCGTTGGCGGGTATAAATACATTTAGTATTCGAAATACGATCAACAACACCGATGTGGATATTCCTCCCCTCAACGTAAGCAAGCAGAAGGCTGAACGGCTCTTTAGCGCAAAGGACCGAAAGGATGGGGACCCTCGGTACTATAGCAGTGGGAATTGGAGTGAGGCATCGGATGCGATCGGACAGTCCAAGCAGCACCGAGACGATTTCTTCGCTCCACCCATGACAGTTTTTTCAAAGAGCGATTTCATCGTTGGCGAGAACAGTTCAACTACGCCGTTCAGGTACGAGATTGCCCACCGAACGTACCTCTATGTGTTCGACGCAAACGTGTCAATTTCCCTGGTTCCACCGGACCACGTTGATGCGAAGGATGTTATTTCTGACTACGAACTCCTTGAGTTCAGATCTTCCTCTAAAATACAAAAGGGGTCCAGCTCCATGATAACAGTGGATTTGGTTCCGGGGGATACTTTTTACGTTCCTCCACACTGGTTGTATAGTGCAACGCTTGAAAACCACGCAAAGATTCATGTGTTCCAGTACTATACCGCTCTAAATATTGTGAGCACAATACACCACCATGCTCTACACGGGCTTCAGGTGAATAATGTGAAAATGAGCTACGATAGCAAAACACCCATTGATTTTGGACCGTGCGACGGGGCAAAAAATGACCAGGTTGTTGGTCAAGATGAAAATGTTTCAGCACCAACCATTGACCCTGTTCCCGAGTTGGACCATTCCAAAAGCGCTACTCGCGGTGATAAAAAGGAAAAAAAAGTGAAGGGGGCGAAGGGGGATAAACGGAAGGTCTCTTTTAATGCGGAACCCATCGGTCCAGTAGATTCGGCGAAGGTGACTATTGATTAAAATGGATAAAATGATTAAAATGGATAAAATGGCATTTTCTGCACGTCTAGCGTTAATGGCGATAATGGATCGTTGGGATTCCAATCGATCATCGGACTCGGTACTCAGATCATTTTTCTGTGGGAAATATTTTGAAGTATTGGGAGAGAAGCCTAGAAATACCGAAAATTAAGGAAAATATATAATCAGTATGTATCTAAATGCCATGTTCGCAATGTGGAAAAACCGGACACAACCGAAAGACATGTAGTGAATTGTCAGATACATTATCGACCAACCTATCCTGCCCCGGTTGCGAATGCGATTTTATCGAAACCGCATTTTCTATCTTAAACTGTGGTCACGCAATGTGTCTAACATGTACCATAAATATGGGATCATCGTCAAATAACTTCTGCGTAGACTGTGCGAAGGATAATGACAAAATTGCCGAGGTTTCAGTTATGTCTGAACTATATAACGCATCACCACCGCCATCACCGTCCAAGAACAACGACCTAATCGAGGTAAGTCAGCACGGAGTGCTCTATTGTAAGCGCACAAACACATACATGTATAACAGAGTTCGCTTCAATACACTGCGTGCGGCGATTAACTGTAGAAAGGCGCACATCATTTTGGGGTACGAAACCCGTTCCATGGGGAAGGGTATTTACATATACAATGAAAATAGCTATAATAGTCTTGAGCCTCTACGTCGGGCTCAAACAGCCGACATATTTAATCATGTCTCAAACAATAAACTCGATCTTGCAATTTCTACGGCTATCTAGTGCAAAATTGACTTATTGATTTTAAATATCGACCAATTTAAAATCAATCTAATGTTGTCTTTACAAAAAACTGAATTTACGCGCGAGGAGGTATTTACCGTAATCAATACGGATTCCGGGAAAACTGTTCGGGATATATTCTTCTCTGACACAGACGAGCGACTTCTTACCGCAGACAAGCTTGTGGAAGAAGGATATGACGATGAATCAGCAAATCTACAGTTTAAAAAGAACTTAGATAATATTCAGTTAGCGAATATCATTCAGCTGGCAGGAGGAAACGAAAAAAACTATGAGACTCTTCTCAATAAGTGCTTCAGCTTTAACCATACTCTGTTTGGTTCATCATTTCACCGAGACTGTCTCAGCAACCCGTGCCCGACGGCAACGAATATGGAGACCGATGTTATTCATGGGTTCAGCACGGCGGGTTCAGAGAATTACCTCTACTCGTCTGGCTCGTACATGATCATCTTTCCGGAGTCGGGTATCCGTATTTCCGCATCGAGTGACTTTATCGCAAACATTCCTTACCTCAAAAACATATCCGACGGAAATTTTAAAGAAACCACAACGTCTCTTCCAGTCGAGCTATGTATCAACAATAAAAGTGGTGGATTCGACGACGACAGTGCCGTATATGTAGAAGGACCGACGATATATGTGTGTCATGCCCCAATGGATATGATCATCTACGATGGATGGGATACGTCACACGTTCCAGTCTCTCTTCATCATCACGTATTGCGGTTGCTTGATTACTATAACAATTAATGTCTCGAATTAGACATGGCTTACCTATTACTAATGCGTTCTATTGACAATCAAGTTATACTTATAAAATTGACATTGTATTACATATTTTTTTACCACAAAATATGAGGCTCAAGATTGTGGTCGAAAACAGAGACGGGACGTCATGGAAAATACACGACGACGATACGCTCGATCCGGTTGATCTAACCGATGAAATAACTCCAAATAAAGATTCGCTCTTCAATGGAGATGTGTTTGATTACGACCAGGAAACCAAGTGTCTTGCTATTGTTCATTCGATCATACGGAGTGTCCCACATATCCCTGGAATATTGGTTATGGTTGGGAACAAGAGTTATGGAAAGCACCCAACAAACTCAAAGACGTATTATAAGTGCGTTCCCGACGATAAGCGCATTCCGGCGTTTCTCATTCCATACGAGTATAAGCAAAGTGTATTTTCAAAGCTTCCGCACAACCTGTATGTCACGTTTTCATTTTTGAGCTGGGACAAAAAGCACCCAGTCGGGAAGCTCATTCAAAATTTGGGGGCTGTGAATGAAACTGCAAATTACTACGAATACATCCTTTACTGTAAAAGTCTGAATGCGTCCATCAAGGTCTTTAATAAAAGCGCACAGGAGGCGCTGAGGATAAATAAAAACATAAACGACGTGATTGAGAATATAATGAACAAAAACCCAAAAATAGAGTCACGTATCAATCACCAAAATATAATCACGATTGACCCCAATGGAGCGACTGATTTCGATGACGCATTTGGGGTCCGTGTATGTAATGACTACTTTGTCCTAAGCGTTTACGTATCCAATGTATCCGTTTGGCTTGAAGAGCTAGGTCTATGGGAATCATTCTCGGATCGCGTTTCGACGATATACCTACCAGACCGAAAACGACCAATGCTTCCCACGATTCTCAGTGATTCTCTGTGTAGTCTTCAGAAGCATGAATGGCGATTTGCCACGGCGATGGACATTAGTTGCACATGGGATAAAATACTCGATATATCATTCACCAATACACTGATTAACGTGAGCAATAACTACCATTACGACGACAAGTTACTCCATAAGAATGACTGTTATAACAAGGTTTTTGAGATTACGAAGAGACTTTCAAAGTCTGACCATGTGATACAAAAAGGAGCGCCCAATATAAAGGGTCCCAAAGATGTTGTTGCGTACCTCATGATGTTGATGAACTATGAGTGTGCGCTAAATATGAGTTCCCAAAAAGAGAACGGTATATATAGAGCAACGATTATCAAGAACAATGTCCAGATACCAAATGTTCTCCCCGACGATGTGTATTCGTTTCTTCATAACTGGAACAACTATAGCGGTCTTTACGTCCATAAGGTGTCTTCTGCCCACGAATTACTCGAGTTGGGATCATATATCCACATTACATCACCCATCCGACGACTGGTTGATCTCCTAAACACGATTGCGTTCCAAAAAAACAACAATATGATAAAGGTGAGTGAACAAGCAGAGAAGTTCTATAATAAATGGACTACTGTCGAAAAAATGGATATGATAAATACGAGTATGCGCGCGATCCGAAAGGTCCAATGCGACTGTGAGTTGTTAAGGGAATGCGTGAATGATCCCAAAATAGTGGATTATACGTTTTCCGGTGTGCTATTTGATCGCGTGGATCGCACAGACGGGTTGTATCAATATATGGTATATATCCCAGAACTAAAGCTCACTTCACGAATGACTCATCGCACTTGCGCAGAAAACTACTCATCCGGTATGTTTCGCGTATTTATCTTCAACGACGAGGAAAATATGCGCCGAAAGATACGTGTTAATATGATTGTATAACAAACAACAATTTAAATATAATTAATCATGATTATATATAATTTATGGATATAAAACACGTCCTTGTTACAGGTGGGTCGGGACTTGTTGGGAAGGCTATTGAAAATATTTCGCTGGATCCCCAGTACTCTAACTACCATTTTCACTACGTATCGTCGTCGATGTGTGATTTGACATGTAAGATACAAACAGAGAAACTTTTTTCTACTATTAAACCTAAATATGTTATACATTTGGCGGCAAGGGTTGGCGGACTTTTTAGAAATATGCGTGAAAAGGTAGAAATGCTTGAAGACAACGTTGCGATCAACCTCAATGTTCTTTCGATGTGTCATGCGTTTAATGTCGAAAAATGTGTATCGTGTTTATCAACGTGTATATTTCCAGACAAGACGACGTACCCGATAGATGAGACAATGCTTCACGACGGTGCGCCACACAATTCAAACGACGCGTATGCTTATGCCAAACGTCTGGTGGATGTTCAAAGCCGCGCGTACAGAGAGCAATATGGACGGAACTTTATCACTGTTGTTCCGACAAACATTTACGGTCCTCACGACAACTATAGTTTGGATGATGGACATGTTATCCCATCGCTCATCCATAAGTGTTACATCGCTACAAGGGACGGTAAGCCACTCAAACTAATTGGTTCCGGGAGTGCTCTGCGCCAATTCATTTACTCAGATGACCTTGCGCGACTTATGATATGGGCATTAGAAAACTACAATGATTCATCTCCGATTATTTTATCACCAAATCCGGAAAGTGATGTGGAAATACGTGATGTTGCGTCACTTATTGCAAAATCGTTCGGGAACAAAAATGGTCTCCATATAACACATACCGGCAACGACGGGCAGCATCGGAAAACAGCAAATAACGCAAAGCTGATGTCACGAATAGGCGATTTCAACTTCACGTCGATGGAAGATGGTATTAAAAAAAGTGTAGCATGGTTTATTAAAAACTACGATATTTCTCGTAAATAGACACGAATCCATATGGGTGCGTATCTATTATTATGGTACCTATCATTGGTCGTGTTCATTATCATGAACTGAATCGTGCAATGTAGTCCTTGGCCGTTCTCTTAAAATATATCATTGAAAACGAATTTTGATTACACATAATCATTAATGCCTGTAATTGGGTCGGTGTATTTAATGTAATATAAAAAGAATCGTCGAAGAATTCAGTATCGCTCCACTGCTCAAGCGGCTTATTGGGTCGGCTATAATTACACATCTTGGCAGTTGCCAAATACTCGACAAGCTTGGTCATAGTATATTATATGCTGAGTATTTAATTTATTTTACGCATATAATAAAGTATATTCAGGTCTGCTGGCTATATGTAAAGTGACTGGTTCGTGGCGATGAACTTTAATATTTTCTCGGGTATTGTCGATAGTCTATGTTTAAATTCAACGTTTGCAACCGCTTCACATACGTTCTGAAGTTCCAGGCAAATATTGTTTATTTTCAATATAGCCTTTACAAATTCCCCAGGAAATACGCCAATTTCTCCCTTAATTTTTTCAAATAATATACGACACTGTTGCTCATTTTCACAATCATACCATTCCATTGACTGTGTTATAATATCAAAATGAACATCTTTATCCGGATCATCGCTCACATCGTATATCCCCATTTTTGTTTGGTTTATATAATGGTCCACCATAAACCCCCGCATGTTTTTTAAGGATACCGATAATTCATACGTTATTCCATACGCCGGTTCGGGAGGAACCTTTGCCCGCATATCGTCACATACGCGTATGTTTGTGAAGCAACTGAGGAGCCCAACAATTTCCCTTGAGGTGAGTGACAAGAACGCAGGATCTTCGAATAAATCGCCGGTTGTAAGACTGGGTGCTTCGCGAACTAACATTGAAACCGTACCCTTGAGTGTCGCTTTATACCCATCACCTTCGGGTTCGATGTACCCATATCTAGATAAATACGTGCACTTGATACGAATCGACAACCCAAAGTATGTTTGTGTGCTTTGTCGTGTTTCTTTTAGTTTAGCGAGTTCGCTATTTATGACCGAAAGAGAATTGTACTGAGATTTCTTTTTATCGAAGTCCATTACTGACGACGAAATATTTGTCAGGGACTTGTATAGTTTTTTTCTTTTGTTTCCGTTCATGGTGTTCATACTTTCTTCCAGGTCTCTATACTCGCCCAACTTGCGGTAGTCCGTATCGCTTATTCCGGTATTAGCAATGTTATTTTCAATCGTTTCTATTTGCCCTGAAATACCAGTCATCATTCTCTCCATCTCCCCCGAAAGCATACTTTTACGCGAATATGTCTCCAGATCTCCGTAATTAACCCCCATCTCAATCATATTGAGGATTATATCGAAATTAACCGAGAACTTGGAGGTGAGGGTTTGGGGAACACCATTAAGTATCCCCCTATAAACATCAGTCTCCGGGTAACTCGATCCCCACATCATATTGTTCAAATGGATAACATGTCCCTCCGTATCTAACCCCCGTCTTCCGGCACGGCCCGCCATTTGGGTATATTCATGGCTCATGATCCAGCGGTTTCCCTTGTCGGTAAATTTACTCAGAGACGTAAATACGACTGTTTTGGTCGGCATGTTTATTCCTACCGCAAACGTCTCCGTCGCAAAGAGCGCACGGATATACCCCTTTGAAAAGAGAAGTTCAATCATTTCTCTAAAAACGGGTATAATTCCGCTATGATGAACGCCGATCCCCTTTTCAAGACATCCCAATATAAACTTAAACTCTGGTAAGTTAATATATTCATTGTAATTTGGAAGTTTTCGCAGGATCGTCGTACATTCATGTTCCATAATACTCGGGATTTTGGAATCGGGAGGAAAGAGTGAAATAGATACATTTTTAGCGAACCGTTCTACGTTCTTTCGCGAGAACACAAAGAATATTGCCGGCAACATGTCCCGCTGGTTGAGAAAGCGAAGGACACTTTCAATTACAAATTCATTTGGTATGCGTATTTTATGCTTTTCAATTAATTTCAAAATCTTGTGGGTTTTATGAGAGGTTTCGTCTATAAATCTCCCGGCGCTGTCACGTATTACATGAAAGTCACCGCAGTATCCACGAACCATCTTCTGGATCTCCTTATCGCGCTCATGTTTATAAAATCCATCAGGTGTGACGACATAGTTATAGTGGGTGAGAGGAACAACGCGATGGTCAGTCGGAGCCAACCACACCTGTTTCGGACATTCGGGGTGACGATCTTCACACCACTTTGCAAATATATGCGACTTGTCAATCGTCGCCGAAAGCATCACCATCTGAACGTGTGCCGGGAGCATCATCATGCTCTCTTCCCAAACCCGCCCCCGATCGGCATCGTTTATATAATGAACTTCGTCATACACAACGCATCCCAATTCGGATTCAATGTCGAGGTTAAAATGAAGATTTTCCAGTTCTATGTGTTGGCTTCTCTGGTAAAGATTATTTTGAAGAATTTCAGTTGTCATTATAAGTACATCTGCTTCGGGATTAAATTTTATGTCACCTGTTAAGATACCAACGGACAAGTCTGGGAATTGTTTGGTAAATTCATAGAACTTTTGGTTTGAAAGGGCCTTTATTGGGCTTGTATAGATCACCTTCTTTCCAAGGGAACAGAAGTGTTTAATCGAAAACTCCGCAGGAAGTGTCTTCCCCGAACCGGTGTGTGCGGTTACAAGAACATGATCTCCTTCAACAATTCCAGTCAGAGCATACTTCTGAAAATCGCTCAACTCAAACGGAAATTCCGAAAAGTGTTGTTCCATTTTACTGGCAACTTCTGTGGGCACCACTGTTCCCGTGTCATATTTATCTTTACAAATGATAACCATTTTTTACATTAATTAACAATCTGCTATTATATCAATTTTATTATTAGTCGAGTTTATTTCCATTTAGGTAATCCAACAAATAAAATAATTTCTCAACTTAAAACATATATGGATCAATTAGAAAATGCCGGAACAAGCAATAATCATAAAAAAACATTTATGGGTCACGTATTTAAGTTCGACGATGATACAAAGGGGGAGCTTTTAAACATCACCCAGTACGCGGGACTTAGCGTCATACCGGTTGTTCTTTTGAACAAATTGGTCCGCCGTGTTATTCCCGAAACAGACGACACCAAGGGAAGTTTAGAAATATTACTCGAGGTGGTCGCTCAGATAATCGTTCTTTTTGTCGGAATATTCTTCATCCATCGTTTAGTAACATACGTGCCGACCTACAGCGAAAAGCCGTACGAGTCGTTTGTTCTTACATCCATTATTCTTCCATTCTTGGTTATCGTAATGAGTCTTCACACAAAGCTTGGTGAGAAGGCAAACATCATATACGATCGTTTATTGGTTGCGATTAACGGAGAAAAGGAAGAACACCAAGAGGATAACAGAGACAAACCTGTAAATGCCCCATCCATGCCGCGACCTGAGCGACTTACCAAAAAGAACGAGTCAAATGAGGTGAATTACAACGCCATGCATGGAGGCGAATCAAACCCAATGATTAACGCTGCCACGCCCAACACGGTTCATATTCCACAGGAAACTGAACTAATGGCAGCAAACGAGGCACTCGGTGGAGGGTTCGGATCCATGTTCTAAGCACCACCTAATATAGTATAAAATTGATTTACAAATTATTTGTAGGTAAATCAATAACCAATAACCAATCAATGAATGTTACACTGACCCCTGACCTATATGAACCCACTATTGATAATGATGGGAACTATATTGATAGAAAACCCACGATTATAAATGGTATTAAATGCCCATGTTCATTCCAAACAAAAAAGGTCTATGATTCTTCATCAAAATTTGCTACTCACATTAAATCAAAAGGTCATAAGAAATGGCTTATACAACTTAATCGAGACAAAATGAACCACTATATATTGTATATAAAACAAAAAGATCTAATTGAAGATCAAAAGAGAATTATCGCGGATTTCGACATAAAAAATCAGAACAATTTGATGACCATTAATTATCTCACACACCAGTTAGTTTCAAAATCTAATAATATACGAGAAGAACAACCACTTATAGATTTGCTTGATATTTAACACTATTAAAATTTATCCTTCCCATAATACCGTCATGGGCGACGTCCATTCACTATACATAATCGCCTTGCTTGTAGGGCGATCAAGAGCTAACAAATTATCCAGTGCCTTTTTTCTTCTGTCTCTGGGATTCATTTTAGAGGGAAGCTTACGGGACTGAAACTTCCACGCCCACTCGAATTGGAGGGCTGCGGACCATGTGGGAAACCCAGTAACGTGACATATTCGTTTCCAGTGATACCCTTTTTTCACACGCCGACTTGTCGCAACAGCTCCGCCTTTAATCTCACAATTGTGCTGACGCAACCGGTGGTCAAGATTAACAGTCGCACCCACGTAAGTACATCCATCGCTACACTCCAGTAAATAGACGTAATATAATCTATCCTGGTCGGGACCTACAGTCAGTTCTTCGTCAATATCCATACTTTATAACACATGTGTTATTAATTTCGTGTTATTACGCTATACTGTATGGTTATTTGAATATTTATTAGGTAATATTACGTCGAGCCAGCTCATTTTCATAATCACTCTTTGTCAGTTCGTACCCCCAATGCTGAAGCACCTGTCTTATTTTAGGACTCACTGTTTCATCGTTATAGTTAGCATCCTTTTTAATAATCAGCGTAACAAGAAATCTCATAAATCTCCCACGCTTTCCGGCAAGCGCCTGCCATCGCCCAATTTGTCGCGCGTCGTCGGGAGATCGTTTCCCGCTAAAAAAATCGCAATACCAATGAACCCAACCATATGGATTATACGGCGTGATCCATTTCTTTGACTCCCAAAACTCGAGTGTCGTACCCACCTTCACCCCATATTTGTTCTTCTTAACATCATAATTTTCACTTACTAAATAGTCATCCGGTATTCCGGACCACCAAGAAGATGGATAATTTCGATGCACGTTCCTATACCGCTTCTTCGTGACACTTGAATAAATTGGTCTCCAATATGTCCCACCAAAACTTCCCATTTTAAACATCTCGCGTGGGGTAAGATTCGGAACAAACTCGGGATGATCGGCAAATCTAATCTTATTTCCTTTTTTTTTACCAGATAACCCACGAACACCCTTATCATTCATCCCTGTCTTTTTTTTACGTAACGTTTTATTATTCTGGGTTCGGTGTTTCTTTGATTTCATTATACATTATATTTACATTTTAACGGCGTGAGACACTTAATAAAATTGATTTAAAATCATATATTCATAATTATTAATCAAACATGTCATACTCTGTCACCGATACACACAGTGTCCTTACAAAAGAAATTACAAATCATCTATCCAAGAAGGAAAAAAAAGACTATGGTATATTCTTCACTCCGTCCGAAGCTACTGACGAATGTGTCGAACGGGTAAAAAAATATTCTCCCAGCCCCATAGATGTTCTCGAACCTTCGTGCGGATCCGGACAATTTATCGATTCGGTACAGAGGAAAATGCCATTGGCAAATATTACGGCGGTTGAATACAACGACGAGATATACGACAAAATAAAGGGAACATATCCAGATGTTATCCACGACGACTTTATTGATTATGTTCCACAAATCAAATACGACCTTATTATCGGAAATCCACCATACTTTGTGATGAAAAAGGATGACGTTGATCGAAGCTACCTCACCCATTTTGATGGGCGCCCCAACATATTCATATTATTTATCATCAAATGTCTCGGTCTTTTGAAACCCAAGGGTACGCTATGCTTTGTTCTTCCAAAGAACTTCCTCAACTGTATCTACTACGATAAAACACGAAAATATATATTCACAAACTTTGTTGTTCAAGACATATTCCAACCCTCGGGAAAATACATTGATACGCAACAGGACACGATTGTTATAATCGTCCAAAACATCCCGTCTGTGAAAACGTCGCCGTTTGTTATACATATGAGCAACTACACTATATTCGGGACACCCGTCGGAATATGCGAACTGACAAAGATAAAGACGAACTCGACCACCCTCGGTAAAATGGGGTTCAGTGTATCCGTTGGGAAAACGGTATGGAATCAACATAAGCCATCTCTTACGTCAGACGCATCGAAAACCCGGCTCGTATATAGCTCGGACATTAAATGCGGGAAGGTCGGGATTGTAACATACAAAAATACAGAAAAAAAGAATTATATTAATAAACCAGGCGGCACTGGGAAGGTTCTATTGGTAAATCGAGGTTATGGTGTTGGCGAATACAAATTCGAGTATTGTCTATACAACGGCGATACACCATACTTAGTAGAAAATCATCTTATGTGTATTCATGGACCAGACGACGGGTCGTATGAAAAAATAGTATCTTCATTCGATGATCCCAGAACAAAAAAATTCATAGTTACATATTTTAATAACAACGCAATAAACACGTCCGAATTAGCAAACATATTTCCAATATTTATTTAAATCATTCGGAATCATATTTATTATTGATTTTACATCATTTTCTATTTTTTAATCGGTGAAATTTGCGTTTTAAATTACAAATGATGTAATATTATAATTATATATTGTAAATGAAAATTGTAAAGAATAATGAATCATTTATTATTTTAGAAAACGATACATTGCCTACGACCAAGTGGTTTTTACAGAATATAGATAAGTGGGAACCAGAAACATTCCATATTTTTGACCATTATAAAAACAATGATGGAGTGTATATAGACATTGGTGCGTGGATTGGACCGACGGTTCTTTATTGTGCAAATATGTATAAAAAAGTAATTGCGATCGAACCTGACCCTGTAGCAATCGTCGAATTTAAAAAAAATATGGGTGTTAATAATTTCACCAATATAGTTCTTATAGAAAAGGGGTTATCTTCAGAAAACGGTGTAACTCAATTTGGAGGTAACGGAAGTCTTGGAAATTCAGAATCTACTTTGTTAATTTCAGATAAAGAAAATTATTTATCATATCATGGAAGACATACCCAATGTCATACACATAATGAGATAGTAGAAATCGAGACTATTACAATCGAAAAATTAATAGAAAGTCAAAATATCAACCCCAATAACATCAGTTTAATAAAAATAGACATTGAAGGAGGCGAAAAAATACTGGTCCCCGCATTAGTAAATTTTTTAAATAACTATAAACCACCTTTTTATATTTCACTGCATCGTTGTTTTTTAAGGAAAATAGAAATTGTAAATATAATTGATATATTATTTAATATATACGATAAATGCTATCACTTTTCAACAACAGGTGAAAAAATATTAGTCAATAAAAAAATTATTCAACAAAAGATGTTGTGTAGTTTAGTTTTCGAATAACTTAATCCACTACGGCACATGGAATGAATGTTGGTGGATTGAATTACGTTTCTTCGCTATAAGCGTATTGGTCGAATGGATTGTTTAAGGTAGCATATGGTATGTCGTGGTTATTATTTATCAATATGTCTTCAATATCCTCATTATTTTCTGCCGGGTCTTCGGTGTGTTCATATTCGTAGTCGTGAATATATGGAATATTTGATAATTCTATATCACCGTCAAGCAATAAAAAGAACATCCGAACTTCGCGGATAGAAATCGAAAAAAACTCACGCCGAGGATGTATTCGTTTCCCCTGATATTGTAAAAGTTTATGTAATGCTTGTTCTTTGACAAAAGGTTCTGATACCTTTACGAACATTTCAATGTTATATGGTGTGGGGGGTTTCCATGTATTCGCCGCGTTTGCGTCCTTCAGGCGTTCATCCGGTGTCCGGGTTGTCATTCCTATTTTATATATTCCCGGCATAGATCGACTGGAAAAACAATAGATGTATCCTTGTTTTACTTCTGATTTTGGAAATTGCGCGATACTCATGTTAAGTGTTTCATCCATATTTTATCCTTCCTTATTCTGTTACGTTGTGTATAAGTTATTTTCAAAAATCAATTAAATCTTTTAGTTCCTTTTCAGTTATATGTTTTTGAAATGATAAAATATAGCATATATCAAAAATATAAGATTCTTCTCCACCTCCTTCAATATCTAAATCCAATATATATTTAACACAAAATTCCGGTGTAAGGGTTTGGGTTGCTAATAGTATTTTTTCGTCAAGATGATTTTCCACAATATTCTGTTCAAGAATTTCAATAGAATAGGTATATCTATTATTGAGTAAATCGGTATTTGTTACTTTCATCTAATATAATTTTTAATAAAATATATTTATACTATTTTCGGAACATTTGACAACACGTCTAAAGACATGTAAATAAATACCACACATTTACTCAATTCGTTTAATCGTATGAGTATATATACTTGTATAATGTAATATGTTGAATGAACCAAGAGTATTTTTAAGTGAACGATTTATTGAACTAAATCACACTACCATAAATCCGGTTGTTATTATTTGTCATCATCTAAAACCATATTTGGTAAGTAATTTGGAAGACGCTAATGTAGTTTTTTATAACAAATATCCTATTGATAAGAACAACATCAACGGGTTCAAAAATAAGTATAAGGGTAAGAAAAGATTCTGTATTTGGGTAACCGATGAAACAAAAGGGATTGACACACCACCTGGAATGTTTATCTACCGAACATCCGGATATAAAAGTACGTCGGATAAAGGAGAGGATGGATTTGGATGGTGTTCGCCAATATTTTTCAAGGAAACCTTTTATAATATAACAAATAAACCATTCGATCCATTATATAACGATCTTAGTGTAGGATTTTGTGGTGCCGGTACTAAAACCTGTCAAAAGGATAGGTTGGCATGCCTGGAACACTTTAGAGAGTCTGGAATAAAGTGTGACTATATTCGACGTTCAAAATTTATACGCGGGTTTTCACAACAAGAACAAGAAACGTTCAGAAAGGTTGATTTTATTGAAAATATGAAAAATAATATTTTTTCGATTGCACCTCGTGGAGGAGGTAACTGGTCTTTACGTTTCTATGAAGCAATGGCATATGGACGCATTCCCGTATTAATAAATACGGATGTGATTCTTCCATTTACTGAATTAATTGATTGGAAAAATGTTGTTGTATTTGCAGACACAAATGAAGAACTTGAAAAAATAGTGCGCGAATGGTACAACAATGGTGAAGATTTTATCAAAGAAAAACAGAGAATGTGTAGATGGGTATGGGATAAACACTTATCGATGGAAGGATTTGTAGAAACAGCATTGAATAATATAATGAATTCACACACAGAGGTTGATAAGTGATCTCAATACTTAGTGTGAAATTAGTGGATTCATTCAACAACTTCCGAAAACCATAATTATATTTTACCATGTATCACTCACTTCAGACTGATCTGGAACGCCGGAAAAGCAACTCCGTTCCCATTCTTCCATCGGAGAAGAATGTATAGTTTTTTTCCCGTTTTAGTCCTAACGATAAATCTGAATTTAGCAGGGTCTTTCACATACGTGTCGATAACAAATTCATTCGGATTGATGCGTTGAGACCTAAATTCACCATCCTTATATAGGAGATATACCTTCTCCTGCGTATTGACAAAGTACGCTGACAGAGCATCGTGGAGCAACGCGACATCGTCTCGTTCGAGAAATTTAGTGATGGCATACTTCGATAAATCATTACATTTTTTGTATAACGCCTCATGTTCCGGCAATCCGCTGTATTGAGAGCTGCGCGGGCAACCTTTATAATACATTATTTGAATTGCACGCATACATTCGTCAGTTGGTTGATTACTGTGAATCTGTTTCATATAAATGTCCTTTTCAGGAACTGTAAGACCCGTGCCCTCAACTATTTTAGGCAAGAAATTGTGGTACCAGAAGATTTCAAATGATATGGTCATGTACTGACTCGGGTTCATCGGGCTCACGAACTGGGGGGTATCCAACACCTCATTCGCACCGTTTTTGAACTCAATCTTGAGTAGAACCTTGCCATCACCGATAAGCTCAATATCATGGTGTTTTCCGCGGCCACCGGCTCTCGTAAATTCGACATGGTTTATAAGGGCAACCCCCTCACTCTTGATACGCTCATCAACACAGTCGCGGACACGCGTAGAGTAAAGACCCCACCTGGGATCATACTCTATAAATTCTTGTGGGACGCGCTCATTCAGCATCATTACGATGATAGCCTCGCGCTTATCGTTTGCGTCATGGTTTCCTCCCCGATCCGACGCCTCAATGAAATGGGAAATGTCCTCCTTTTTTATTTGTATGGGTAAAGAGACACGCAACGCGTCTTTAGTGGCTTTCACGCAGATACGCTCTTCTTCCTTCTTCCGCTTCTTCTCCAAGAGCTTCTCAGCCTTTTCGGATTCCTTGAGAACGAGCTTCTCAGCCTTTTCGGATTCCTTGAGAACGAGCTTCTCAGCCTTTGCGGATTCCTTGAGAACAAGCTTCTCTTCCTTCTTCCGCTCCTTTTCCAAGAGCTTCTCTTTCTTCTTCCGCTCCTTTTCCAAGAGCTTCTCTTTCTTCTTCCGCTCCTTTTCCAAGAGCTTCTCTTCGACAGACATCTTCTCTAATTCAGTAGAATTAAGGGTATCGTGTTCTGTACCGGATAACATTTTTATTAACAATAATTCAAACATTTGAAAAATCAATTTTGAAGTTTTAAATGTTAATAATACAAAATACCCATATACCAGTAAATAAATCTAACCGATATATATATATATGGATGATTCTTACGGCATACAGTATGATAAATTAAATAGTTTACCATCAACACCTGAGAGGCGGTCATCAAGCAAAAAACCACCTATGTCACCACCACCACCCGATCCACATCCATATACGGAAGCATTTGGTCATGATCCATCCATCCCACCTCTTATCCCACCGGGTCCATCTATGGCACCATCTCGCAATAATGCCAAAGAGATTGGCGACCGGATAGATGGGCTAGGAATGTCAGATGGAGAACTAAACCGACTCGTAAAAGAGCCTATAAATAAAGAAAGGTCATATGGAGAACTAAACCGACTCGTAAAAGAGCCTATAAATAAAGAAAGGTCAAATGGAAAAAATATTCGACCATCTAAAAAAAATAAACCATCTAAAAAAACGTATCTAACCTCCCATGGTCGTATAAAAGGTAGAAAAAGTAGAGGAGGTAAAACATACAAACGTGGAAAAAAATCAACAAAGACACGTAAGGTCGTGCGTAAAGTAAAGCGCCGACACAAAAAACAATATAATCTATAGAATACCCTCTACCGAACACGACAATATTGCGTGGTTAATCATCACCACAGTATTTACCATCGCCTATAAAATAGAGATGCCCGAACTCAGACCACTCGTCCAATACATTGTCTATTTTTTTCCAGAACGTGTCGGAATCCATTTTAACATAAAACACACGATTCGTATTATTTCTTGGGCGGTAGTTTTCCCACCTTTTCCTTTCCTGGGGATCGGTTAATATACGCGCATCCACTGACGCCCGGAAATGTTTGTCCCCCAAAATTCGATGACATATCGCGATCATCTGGAGCTGGTTGGTGTGAGAGCTCTTGGAAAACGGAACCCCGAAGTATGCCAACAACGAATAGGTTGAACACAAGTTATCATTTATATTAATATCTGTATTTTGAACTCCTTCTCCAATGCTGCAGATAACGTCACCATGTTGAATATTAATCACGTAATGGTGGTATCCAAAAGCATCATCATCATAGTGGTCAAACCTGACATCTTTTTTATGAAAACACTGCTCAATGATTTCCCTCACCTCCAAATCCCCGAAGAATTGGTTAATGTAAGTGTAATGCGTCCAACCAAACTGTAATAATTTGGCATTGATTGACTTGATATGCGAATAGGATGTCATCACTGTGTATTTTTTTTGAAGTAGTAGATTGACTACAGTAGGTTCAATTTTGGAATACCATTTTCAACACTGGAAGACGGTGACATATTTTAATCATATATACACGCAACCCACTATTTGGAACCAGAGAGAAAATTATCAGTCAAAATATTTATTTCGGATATATATTATCACCGAGATTGTGTATCGTCAATTACTAAATAATAAATATAATTATTATTTTGTATTAAAATTGAATTTAAAATTAATTAAACATTCATCACATTATTAATCACAACATGAACATGAACTCTGACATATTGATCATTACCCTCGATGGAAACATTGGCGCAGGTAAATCGACATTTCTCAAGGAGCTCGAAAAGGAACTTCCATACATTGACATCGTTCTCGAACCCGTTGATGTTTGGGAGAGCCTCGTAAGCGAAGACGGAAAAAGCTTGTTGGTGAAGTTTTACGAAGACCCGAAACGATGGGGATATACGTTCCAAAATTGTGCCATCTTAACGCGCATACTCGAAGTGAAAAAAAAAATAAAGACGACAACGAAAAAGGTGATTGTAACCGAACGCTCTGTATTAACCGACTTAAACGTATTTGCCAAAATTAATCGCGATCTCGGAAACATCAATAAACTCGAATGGGATCTTTATATGAAATGGGCGGATGGTTATGCGGTAGATGTCCCTGTTGATGCTGCTATCCACATTACAACATCGGTCGATACCTCGATTAAGCGTATTGAAAATCGAGCAAGAAACGGCGAACAACAGATACCTCGGGATTATTTAGAAAAATTACACGAATACCATCACTTATGGCTTGACAATACAGACCTTCCTGTACTCAATATAAGCACTGAAACGAATGAAAGTATTAAATCGAATGTACATAAAGTTGATAACTTTATCAAGTCCATGATGTCCATGTCCAAGCAATAATTCAAATACCGGATAGTTGTTTCAGATATATGATGTCAAATTAATTATATTTTTTATTATACAACTTTCCATTAATATCCACATATATATATATATATTTATTATGAACGACGGAAACATAGATTTTCCCGAAGATTCTATTGAAAAAATAAATAACCAGTTTTACATCCACCGAAATGGACATAATAGAATAGCAATATATAGATATTACGCGAATGATGCAAATAACGGTCTTACATTTTTTCAACCCGAACATAACGTTTCTGAATATATCGGCGATGAGGCTGATGAGGCTGTAAACATTGGTCAAATTAATAACGATGGTACCAATACACCAGAACGTACCCTTAGTATGATAGAACCAATTAGTCTTGATCCGAGTGGTTTTTTTCCAATAAGTTTTAAAACAGTTGAAGAGGCTGATAAGTATTTACTGGACAAAAAATATGTGAAGTCGAATTCTCAATATGTGTATTATGATCCGACAGTAGGAAGAGGAGGAACAGGAGGAAGCTTTCGCACGAAGAAACGCAATACACGAATTACCAGAAAAAAACAAATCACCAGGAGAAGAATAAGAGGAGGAAGAAGGGGTGTGAAAACTGGGAAACGCAAGAAATTGAGAAAACGGGCGAGAACGAGCACGAGCACAAAAAAGAGATGTAATCGTTCATGTAAAACATCGCCAACGAAATAGACATTTTCGATGTATCATATAATATTACGGAATATCTATCTTTATTGGATTTAGAAATCGGTTCATGCGCTTGATCGTCTTCTTCTCCGGAACAGCGCGACCATCCATATAAGACTCAAGTGTCGTTAGTTTTATGTTCATTTGTTGCGCAAACGCATGCACTGTATATGAGGACCGACTTACCGCCGCGCGTATTTTATCATGTAGGGGACCAGACGAATCATCCATTTTGTTATACTATATATTAGATAATAGATAAGGTTTATGTTGTTTATCATGTGATATGTTGTGGTCGCGCGTATAAATAATAACACACACACACACACATATAATTAGTGATCCATACCAGGGGGTTCCTTTGTCTCCTCGTTGTCGTACTGGTCGTCATATTCAAAATCTTTGTATTCCTGGTCCGAATCACAACACGTGGTATCTGAGAACCACTGATTATGCCACTTCTCAATCGCGAGGGTTCGTTCGTCTGAGTCAAGCTTATATAAATACGAATTGGGGGTCACTGGTATCATTGCATCCACATTACATTCATTACAAAGAAGCGTGTTTTCCGAAACAATAGTTAGGGAATGGTGGGAGAAGTAGCGGTAGTATTGTTTACAATATACGCACGCTATATCAAGGTGATTGTACTTCGCCAAATAAATCCGTGCGCCAGAGGCATTGTTTGTTACAAGATTAATGTAATAGGGGACACTCATATTTTTTTATTGCGGAGAAATGAAATGTTTTTTTTTCAATTTTACACGATATGAGAAAACCAATATAAATATGAAAAATATCACATGTATTACGAAATACATGTAATGGGAGATATTGTCTTACACCGACCGGAAGTATATGGGAATATAATTAGATGAAAGTATTTTCCTGGTACGTCAGTGCCTCATTTTGAACGAACTAAAATTGAAAACATAACTTAATTTATTATAAGTAAAGTATAGTTATGTTTGACGAGCGATTCGGCGATAATGCAATAATCGACATCAACAATTTTCACGAAAATGAAGATTTTAGAATAGACGACCTAATGAATGCCCTCGAAAACGAGGACCATTCCAATCTCGAAAATATGACCCCTGAAAAAATAGAAGACATTAAAATAAACGCGATTATTAATCTTCAATTGTCTGAAGAAGAAAGCGAAACGTTGCGCGAAAAGTTAGAGGGATATATGTATGTCGATGAATTGCCTGATGTCAAATACGGGTCATATATCCGATGGATTTCCTTGAAAAATCCGGACAATCTAAAACTGACAAACGGTGGGCTAATAACAAACATTGATGTATGTAGCTCAGGCACCGTAATAACGTGCAAGAACGGACGCAACCGGTTCTTTCGAGTAAAAATGGACGAGGCAATGATATTTAAGCGACTGAGTGACCAAGAACGAGTCATTTTAGCAGCAATAAAGTATCTGAACTAGATGAACTATTGCGGATAACCTCGCTTACAACCATGATACGCGAAATTCATTATTCATATATTGATATTATTGATACAATTAGTCAATAATATTAGTTTCATTGCGACATTCAAAAGTATAACTGTTTGAATTTATCTACACTCATAACCACCACACCAAGGCTCTCTGCCTGGTCAACCTTTCCTGTTTTCTCGCCTTCCGTTTTTACAACCAATACAAACGTGTTTTTCGATACCGAAGATCCGATCTTTGCACCCACCTTATCCAGTTTTTTTGAAAGTTCCGCGTCTCTAAACCCCGTCATTACAACACTTTTTTTATACAATGGATGATCGACGTCAATTGGAGATTTGTTCGATGGGGGCACCACAAGCTTTCCAGACAGTCCTATTTCATCAAGGAAAGCCAAAAATTCCTTTATGTTACACACAAATAACCTTGCCGACTTTTGCGCCATACTCTTTATTTTCATTATTTTATCTATTTTCTGATCGTCGGTTTCATCACTCGTAAGCGCGTCCGGATAATCGTCCAATATAGCCACCATCTTCCTTTTCCCCATTCCGTGACCAAAAAGATTTGACGCAGCCATTATATCCACCAACTTTGCTTCGTCAATCGCCGCACGTATATTGGTATGGACCTTTTGTGCCATCTTCTCCTTGAACCCATCAACCAATTTAAGATCGTCTGGTTTCATCGCGAGTATCTTGGGTATCGTGTCAAACCCAGACTTCTCGATACGCTCGACGTTCCCGGGACCCAGTCCGTCGATTTCCAGCGTCTTGAAAAAGAATACCAGGTTCTTTATCAAGACAGCCTTATTCGATCCCTTATCCTTCAAAACAATATCCACATGCGTGTCCCCATACCACTCATAATCCTCGTTGGGCATCATCACGTGCTCCGCCGGCTCAAGGACATCCATAATATAAGGTATCACGTCACCACTACGGATCATCTTTATCTTTGCTCCCACACCCAACTTGTTCTTAACGACAAAGTCTGCGTTGAACGCCGTAGCATATTCTATGCGCGCACCCCCGAGAACCACTGGCTCTATCCTGATGCGCGGCTTGAGAAGTCCGTCCTTGCTCGGTGACCATTCCACAGCGAGAACCTTTGCCTCGGCTATTTGCTCACCCAATACCATCTTAAACGCAAACGCATACTCAGGATTTCCGTCGTTTCTGGGATAAATGTTATCGTCGCAGCAAATAATCCCGTCCATCTCGTACTCGTAACTACTTCTCCATTCAACCAACATTTCAGAAAGCGTCGCGTTTGTGACATCCGTACGAATCTCATTCTTTGACGCAATAAACCCCAACTTCTCCAAATATTCGAACTGCTTACTCGGTGGCAGTTCGGGCTTAATGAGTTCATACGCAACAAAGTCTACGTGCCCCAGTTTCTTTTTGGTTGATGACTTTGAATTAATAACCCCCGAAACAAAGTTCCTTGCGTTAGAAAAATCCGCACCATAATACACTTTGAATATATCTTGTCTGATTATGAATTCGCCCCGAACAACGACATCGTGGGGGAGTGTCTCTGGTTTCGGCATATTGAGTCCGATTAGAAACTTCGTTATGTCTTGACCCACCTTTCCGTTTCCGCGTGTATATAGTTTTGGAACGCCTCCCTCGGTGGAAAGAAGACCACTCACCCCATCCAGCTTGCTTGAAATAACGTAAGGACCCGCGTATTTTTTCTTCCATCGGTCAATGGCGTTCGTGTCCGGCTTAATTTTATCCATGGACCCCATGAAGTAGGGAAGATTGACTTTGTCCGCACGCACGTCTGCACCTATCGCTATTGCCTCTGCGTTCTCCGGGTATTTTGTCTCCATGTATTCCTTTAGTATATCATATTCATTGTCGGTGATTATCGGATCATCGTTGTAGTAAGAAACGCGTGATGATTCAAGAATTTTCTGTATCGCCTTCTGGGTTAGATTATCGAGGATCCCGGCACCGTCGGTTCTGAGCTTGTGGATGTTTTTGAGAACCGTTGCGGAAGGTTTCTTGGGTTTGGAGACCAGTTTGGTTGTGGCGGACGCGGTAGATTCAGATTTATCTCCTTTACTCCCGGCGTTCATATGCTTTGCCTTTACTGTCAACGAAGATTTTTTAATGGATGTCTTACCACCACTCTTATTTTTTTTCGTCGTTTTTCTTATTTCCGACAACGACATTCTTATTTAATGTCAAGATTATTATTTATGTATTTTTCGGAGATCTATTATTAAAGCAATACTTCTACCAATTTTCCAGATATTTACGTTTTCGTCCAGTTTGGGGGTTTTGGGGATGGTCGTCAGAAACACTTGTGGGGGATGTAGTTTTCTCACGACGTGCCCACGGATTATCACTAGTAGATATATCACCAACGGTGAATGGTTCGCAGTCCCCATTAGAGTTACTACATGATTCAATGTCATAAATGTCATACTTTACCTGAGTGCCAACCTCTATTTTATATATAAGATACTTCATATCGCCGAGATATTTTGACACTTTTTTTCCATAACTTAGTTCGTCGTCAAACGCCTTATTTGCCATAAATGAAGGATAACCATGCTCATTCCATATACGTTCCTTCTCCTTGACATCTGTAATTAGTGTTACATTGTTATTGTTACGGTTTTTATCTATAATTTGTTGTCTGGTATTCATAGCGTTGGTTCCACCATTCATTTTTTTCCTCGTTCGATCATTCTTACGCGCATCCCCTTTCCGGATGTCATTCTTTTTAATTTTCATTAACATCGCTCCCTCTTTGGAAGCGACGAGCGCCTTCTTCTTTTTACACGTAAATCTGTGGTTAATTACACCTTTGCGACGCAGAACAGAGTTTCGACAGATGGCAATAGCCGCTCCTTTATTATACTTCCGAGTCTTTGAACGTGTTTTTCGGCGCTTAGAAGTTCGACGATTTTTACCCACCGCGTTTATACAGTTACATAACTTTTGTCCAATTAACTTTTCAGCCGCATCCTTCGCAAGTCGTTTGGACTTCGGAACATTCACATCGTAGAAATTTAGAATTCTGACATGGTCACTATATGTTGCGCGCACCATACTCTATACTAGGTTACCCAAAGATTATATTTTTATATTTAGTATATTTATGCCGATGACCATGAAAGGAAAACCCGATAAAATAAAAAAAATAATTGCGTTTGATTTAGACGAAACCCTGGGGTATTTTAGTGAGTTCGGGGTTTTTTATGATGCAATTGAACAATTCACCGGAACCGAACTCACGCGTGTCCAGTCATTTAAAGTAATCGAGTTATTCGAAAAGGAAATCGTGCGTCCCAAAATAAACACTATCCTACGGTCGATCATGTCGATGAAGAAAAAAAATAACATTGACTATGTAATGATATATACAAATAACCAAGGCGGCGAACACTGGACATACATGATCAAAGATTACTTTGAATATAAGCTTGGGTTGGGAAAGATTTTTGACAAAATTATCTGCGCGTACAAGATTTCAGGGAGAAATGAACGATCATGCGAGGAATGTAGAACAACACATTCAAAAACGTATAATGATCTCGTAGTAAATTGCTGCAAACTTCCCAAAACGACCAAGGTATGTTTCATAGACGACCGAAATCACCCGTACATGAAAAATAACCCGAACGTTTATTATATAAAGGTGACCCCATACATATATTCTCTTACCCCACAGATATTTATCGAAAGATTCTTGGAATCAAGGCTGTCTTCTAAAATCAGGGGCTTGAAAAGAGACACTGATTTTACACACTTTGTTCTAAAATATTTTAAGGATACATCACACTATTCATATATCCCCAAAACACGTTCTTCGTTAACCGCCGACCACCAGGTCAGCACCGAGTTATTACGACTTGTCCGGAATTTTGGTGAAAAAATAATATAAATTAATTCTAAATAAGAGTAAGCGCGCTCACATAATTATTTATGTCACTCAGATCTTCCCGATTCACGACACTCTTCACCTTTATGTGGTGGAGGAGTTGTATTTTAAGTGTTTCTACTTCAATATTATCTCGCTTATTGATTATATTGACTACATCTTCAATATAGTATTTACCGGAACACATGGGTTGGACAAATCTAATATTGGAGCAAAGTAACATATTGTCTATGCAGAAAATACCAATACATACGGTATCAATCGATAACTCTTTCACAGAACACTCCTCGCGAACTATAATTCGACGAAACTTTCCATTATATATCTTAATCCGGTGTCGATCCTTTGGATCTTCCGTCCTTATATATGGTACCTTAATAGATCCTTCCCTTTTTACAATATCGTTCATAATTTTATGTGTAACCAACGGTATATTTCCGAATAAGATAAGCGTCTGGGCATTATTGTATTTCTTCAATTTTGATCTACATGCCTCTATCGCGTACCCCGTTCCAAGAGAAGGTCCTTGGTTAATAAATTCTATCTCATCTTCATTGATTATAGCATAGTCCCGGACCGCTTCCCTCACTGCCAACTCGTTCTCATTGACAACAACAATTAGTTTTCGAGGAATTAATTTGGCAGCCTCATTTATAACTCGCACAACCATTGGCAACTCACCCACCTCCTGTAATACGGCATGGGTTCTTTTATGCGTACACATTCTATGCCCCTGTCCCCCGGCTAATATTATAACAATCAACTGTTTTTCCATATAATATAACCGATATTATATCATTTACAATATTTTTTACCACATTACTGGTTTAATATAATCAAGTTTGCCTGTTCGTAATAGACCATTATTTCCTCAATGGTGATCGTGGATAAAAGGAATAGAGCTGATGTAAAAACAAGTCTCCGATCGAATTCTGAAAAACGCGTGGATACAAATGGATTAAATCTCAGCAATATAAGAACGCACACGTAAATTTTCATAAAGTAATTGAGAGTAGACAGATAATAACTGCTTCGGTCTTTACCAAACCCCAAAATTATAGCAGTAATCAACAAGTATGTCGAAACCAAACCAAAGAAAAAAATGTTTTCATACCACTTCATTATACATATAATCATAAATTATATTTAGTCAAACCAATATTTTTATATATAAGTAATGTATATGTCAAAATTATGCCCCACCGATAGCAGAGATCAAGAATTAAATAATAGAATATTTTCCAGGAACATACCATCACATACAATAGATCCTGTATTCACCCCTAAACCTATGGCGACCAGATATACCAAAATGCACATTCTTGATAATAACGAGAATAATCTCACTACCCCTATCACAGGTAATAATCAATACCAGACAACAACCACATTCTTTCCGGGCGACAGAAAGCCAAACTGGAATGGATATGTCACGAATGTCGACCATGAATCACAATTAAGAAACCAATTTTTTGCGCTTCAAAAGGGCGATCAAGCATACTACGTACCACCCACCGAAAGTGATTTATACATTAACAAAAATATTCCGACCGGGAAACCACATAAGAACGGTATGGAGGAGGAGGAGGGTCTTCTATTCAGAGAATTCAAATTCGAAAACTTTGACCCCAATATTTTCGATACTGGAAACCTTCTATTTAACAATAGCACGCGTCTCCAGAGGAACGAAGGTGGTCAGTAGAACACTGGGCTTTTCTATCTTTGTTTAATTAATATATCATTTGTGTTCTAGCATTCTAGCCTCGTGACATCCCCACGGTCCATCTCATCTCATTTTGATATTCGCAATCGAATCAAAATGAAAATCATCCATTCATCTATATACACCCTCTTTCTAGAAGGCTAGAAATATACAAATATTAACATTTAATTATAACACACATCAACTTCACTTAAAATATCACCAAAAAAATAAATATTATTATATATCAATAAGATCATGTCTTCAACATTGACCCGCCGAAACAGGAAAAATATAAATGTGAATAAAAATAAAAATAAAAATAAAAATAAACGCAGACGAATAACAAAAAAAAACAGAAATTTAAAATGCGCACCAAAATCATCTACCAATGCTTTTTCTTGTTACACAAATGGACAATTGTTCGAACTTAAGCGCGATTGGAACAGTAGAAACAAACCAATTCTAAAATCAAACAACCCCAAGGAAATATGGAATTTTTTAAAGGACCAATACGAAGGAAAATGCAGCAAGGAGTCGTGTTGGGTGAAAAACGCAAATATACCGGACAAAAGGAAAAAAAATCTTCTGCGTCATACTTTTGCACCAAAATCACCAATATCTTGGTCAAATAATCCCAACACATGGTTAAGCAGCACGGACATCATAAAAGTAATGAACCAGTATGAACGCGCATACCCACAGTTTAGATTCATCGGACCGTCGCCAATCGATTTCGACAAAAAGATGGCGTTCGACCAATGTGTTTGGAACGACCTTTGCAACATTGATGTATCTCAACTCATTAAAGACAATAAAACCGTCGTTGGGATTATATTCAACCTCGACCCACACTATATGGACGGATCTCACTGGGTATCTATGTACTTTAACGTGGAGCGAGGCGAAATATACTATTTCGACAGCGTCGGCGACAAGGTACCATCACAAATAAATAATCTCCGAAAAGGAATCGAGTCTCAGTGCGAACGGCTTAAAATAAAGACAAAGTTCGATCAAATATACCCCGTCGCGGAACACCAATTGAGAAATACTGAGTGTGGTATGTATAGTTTATACTTTATTATAATGATGCTCACAGGTAAAAAAAAATGGAAACACTTTAAATCACACAACCGGATTAAAGATCAGGAAATGGAAAAATTTAGAAAGGTATTTTTCAACAAGGATCTATAATCGGTGTAAAATATCTTTTATACCTTCGCATATTTAAAACACAGTTTTATTCGTCATAAAACAATTGAACCGTTTCAATTGTTTTGTTTGTTATGTTTCGTGGGTCTATCCAGTAGTTGATGTGTTGTTCTAATATATTTAGTCGTTGGGTGATCTAATATATTACATTTTTCAATATATTTATACCCCCCATTATAACCCATTATTGTGCAAAATTGATCCATTTCGTTGCGCATATATATATATATTTATAAGTATAACAAAATGCTAACAGTAATTAATAACACAATCCCCAGAAAATTGCTTGATTGGATACCAATTGATGAAATTAATTGGGCGGATTTGTCTGGGAATCCAAATGCGATTCATCTATTGGAACAAAATTTGGATAAAGTGAGTTGGTATTTATTATCTGAAAACCCCAACGCGATTCATCTATTGGAACAAAATTTGAATAAAGTGTATTGGAGTCAAATGTCTCGCAATCCAAATGCGGTTCCTCTATTGGAGAAACACATGGATAAAGTGGATTGGGGAAGTTTGTATCGCAATCCAAATGCGATTCCGCTATTGGAAAAAAACATGGATAAAGTGAATTATAGATCGTTGTCTTACAATCCAAATGCGATTCATATTCTGGAAAAAAACTTGGATAAAGTGGATTGGGAAGCGTTGTCTTACAATTCAAATGCGATTCATATTCTGGAAAAAAACTTGGATAAAGTGGATTGGGAAGCTTTGTCTTACAATCCAAATGCGATTCATATTCTGGAAAAAAACTTGGATAAAGTGAATTATAGATCGTTGTCCAGGAATCCAAATGCGATTCATCTATTGGAAAAAAACTTGGATAACGTGGATTGGTTTGGATTGTCCAGCAATCCAAATGCGATTCATATTCTTGAAAAAAACTTGGATAAAGTGGAGTGGGGAGAGTTGTCTATCAATCCAAATGCTATTCATATAATTGAACAAAACCTAGAATGTATGGAGATGTGTTGGTTGGTGGATGGGAATTACTTGTTTGAAAATCCAAATATATTTACTATTGACTATAAAGCAATGAAGACTAACATGTATAAAGAAGGTGGATTTGTGGAAGAATTAATGCAAAATAGGTTTCATCCACGAAACATTCGTAAATTCGCTAATTGGGGTTTTGATGACGATGTATAAAATATAACAATTAATTCACTGTTGGGTTTTTTTGCGATCCATCTCAGATGGTATTTTACTAATTCATATAATAATAAAAAGATTTAAACATTTTATTTTTTTTTAAAAAAACGCGTTTTAAATCTTTAAGGGTTTAAAGATTAATTATTTATTCTATAAATGAGCACGCCGTTCAAAAGTATGGAAAACAAGGGTATGTTATGGGAACTCATGACCAACGAATCACCTGAGTTCAAGAAAGGGGTAGCACGGGACTTTGATGCGACACGAACCAAGTTCGAATCGTGTATCACGAAGACATGTACGACGTTAAAACAAACGGACAACCTATTACAGTTAAATAAACAATTTGTTTCTAATTTAACAAGTGAGTTTAGCTCGACGCAACCTATTTTGGCAAAGGATATACAGACGACCCGCGCACAAAAACTAACAAACGAGTTTGATTCGAAGAAACGCGAGATGGACTCGTTTCTCAAAACAAATAAACCAGATGAGATTAACTTTTCGCTCACATCAGACGCGCCGCTCGCAAACGTGGACGATGTATTAAATAAGAAGCTCGCCGAGAGAAAATACGATATTGCAACCACCACTACCGAAAATAAAAGTAACCTGAAGGACGCCGAGGCATGGATTGGACTGCCGTCCGATAAAAATGAAGTGGTGCGGCAATCCATGCCATCCCCGTCCCTGCCCCCGGATGTACCGAATATATTTAATAAACTTAAACAGGAACCACGTGGCTCTGACGCTCACCCATTTATACCGCACCAGGGAGAAGACATTATAGGGGGAACTGATATGCGTCAATTATTGATGACAATACTCGAAAACCAAAGTAAAATAATGACACATCTCGAAATAAAGTAACAATTAGATATAGCAATATTTCTTTTATAATTGAATAATATATGAGTAATTCAAGATTTTATACAATTATAGACATGGATGGATTTAAAAATACAATAAATGGAGGAAACGCGAGTTCCATATACCAAGCTCAAGGAGGAAATAACGCAGTGGTGGTTGATATAACAAAAATGTATGACACAGAAAGTACTCAAAATACTGGTACAAAAACATACTCCAAAATTAAGAGTTATGATTCCGCGAACAATTCATACACAGATATTGTAATAAAGGGAGAAGATATATCTGATGCGATACATGAAACAATGGGGACCGAAGCCACTAACCAATATTTAGCAGCAGGATCAGGCTCTCAAGAATCTATCGATGACGCTATTATATCTATAAAAAATAATAATAAAACAGGATTCTGTACCTCAACCGATAATATAGAAATCGGAAATAACGTCGATTATGATAGTTATGATATAGGAAGAGCACAAATGATGACCCGTTCAAAAGCAAATAACATAATTCCCGGTAAACAACTTCATGTTAATGGGTCTCTCTGGGGAAGAATAGTTGGATCCACCGGAGGTGCGGGAGGTGCGGGAGGTGGGAGACGATCGTCTTATCAGGTATATGGGCGGAAACAAGGAGGAGATGGGGGAGATGGTGGGACAACTCCGAAAGGTTTTCTTTATTATCCGACAGGTTCTCCTGCGGAATATGCGAGAATAAGTGGTATTGATAAGGAATTGGGTGAAGGCGGTAATGGTGGTTCCGGGGGCGGGAAAGTGAGTAACTATACCGGAAAAGATGGAAATCCAGGGACAAAGGGGGGAAAAACAACATTAAATGTACAATATAGTAATAGTCAAACATCTGATTCTATATCTGTAGAAGGAAGCGGGGGAGGGATTGGAGGGGAAAAGGGAAAAAAATCGGACACAGGTGAAAATGGGGCTAACGGTGAAAATATAAGATTTATACAAAATGGATGGTCCGGTGTAGATGGCGGTGTAACTCCAGGAGTAAATATAAATAACCAGGGTAACGGTTTTAAATATTGTTCAAGAAATGAGAACCGAACAATAGCAGTAGGTCCTGACGGCGATAATGACAATGGAGCAAATGGACCACCTGGAAATGATGCTATAATTCAGTATTATGGTCTTATTGGTTCAACCGGTCTTCATCAAAACATACAATAATAAATACCAACCATAAAATTTAATCACCGGTTATCTTACCAAGTACGACGTTTTTGGCGACGTTCTTGATAATTCTATTCACATTCTTCGAGTGTTCATCCTCGTCCTGCGTATCAATTACATTGTCCACGATTGCCATAAACTCGGCATTTTTGCGGTTTCCCTCCTCCTGGCTATCCGGATTTGCCTCCACCCACGTAGGTATTTGCTTTATATTTGCACGACTAATGTATTCGATCGCCTTTCTCATGCGCGTTTTATCCAGATTTTCCTTCTCCCAAGTATCCTTTTCCTTTACATACAGAATCTCGCGTTTTGCGTCACTACAGTGTATTGGGCGCTTAGTCAGGTCCATCCCCAGCAACCCCCGATTTATTATATTCGCGATACCATCGACATACCCCAACTTTCCGGTGTCCTCCAGGTCCTCTGGACAAAGCTGAAGGCTACATATAAAATCGTGAAGCGGAACCGCATCCTTACACTGTTCGTTGAGAAATACGTTCAAATTAAACTTATTGGTTGTGTTACCGATCTTTGGTATAATTTCCCCGATTTGCTTTTGTTGTTCATGGAGCATACTGCGAAGTTCCTTATTTTCCTCGATCATTTGATGAAGTATCGTATTCTTATCGTCGTTGTTGTCCGGCTCTGTCTGGTACTTTGTGTTCAATTCGATAAATCCGACAGGTGGTTCTCCCACATTAATCGTTTTGGATGACCCCATCGGGTCATTGATAACCCCCGTACACTTCTTTTTATGGTACCAAAGAGAACTCCGTGACTTATATCCCTTTTGACAGATCGGACACCCAAACTCGTCGGTGGGGACAAATTCGTTCGATCCTGTTCTAAATTGGTGTTTCCGTGTAACCAAATGTTTATTATAATCTTTCTTTATCTTGGTAACATAGTCACACGCTTTACATATATATTCAATTGGGACTTTTGGGGATTTTTTCATTCTATATATTAGAACAGAAAAGTCCTTTAAATAATTTGGGATAAAAATGTTCTAAAGTGTTCGAAAAGTCCCATAAAAGTGTTCGAAAAGTCCCATAAAAGTCCCAAAAAAGTCCCAAAAAAGTCCTTTTTTTCCCAAAAAAGTCCCATTTTTGACAAAATCCAAAAATCGCAAAAACGGCGTTTTTGACCCTTTTTCGGGAATTTTCTGGAATTTTCGGGAATTTTTTTGCCAAAAAAAACACTGTTACCTAAAGTTTTTTTCCGATAAAAACACGTATAATTCCGCATGAGTCATCGTCGTTCGGGAATTTTTTTTCGGCATATTCTGAATCGTGTTCTAAATTGAAAACAGGTCACAAAATATTTTTCAAAATAAAATAATCTTATGATTCCCCGTAATATTTTATTTCATTTCAAAAAGTGGGACTTTTTTTCAATAATTGTGTTCGAAAAATCCCACCCATTTTCGAACGCTATTTGTCCCATTTTTACAACCCGAATTTTGGTAAAAAAATTACAGTCACAAAAAAATATTCAAAAAATACGATTTAGACCATTATGGTCAGATGCCTAGGTGGAATTATTTTGGGTATAAAAGTACACTGAGTTTTCTGAAATGGACAATAAATAAATGTCCAAATGAGAATATGCTCCTCGACTTTTGTATCAAAATAATTCCACTTTTCCCAGATATTTTAAAAATGAGAGATTTTTGTATTGAAACACCATTAACACTAACACTTTCGAATGTTTTGAAAAATCTGTTACCAAAAAAATAGTGACATCCCCACGAAAGCTCACTTTTGGACCATTTTTAGTCGTTTTTGACCCATTTTCGACCATTTTCGTACATGTTCTAAAAATCCCCTTACCATAATTTTCAATATTTTAGTTTTGCGTTAAAATATTGAGACAGTGCCCAAGGAGTTTCAAAAGTGTCATATTTGAATCGTTACCATAATAAACTTTAGAACACTTTTGTCCCAAATTATTAATTATACTATAGTTTTTTAAAATCATCCTTCGCATCGGTGTTTATTGCCTTTTTCCCCTTTATACTTTCTATTTTTCCAACATTTATCATTTCTTTTTTCGGGTTCTTCTTGTATTCGAGATAGCTGTCGAATGTGTATATATAGAAAGTGGGTTCCTTTTTCTTGGTGACGCGCATGGCGTAATCGATCCCATCGAGGTTGACTTTCATAAAATAAAGGGACACGTCGGGTTGGTTCGCCTTGGCTATGTTTTCCGTTTTGTCCTCGTTTTTCAGGTCGGGGATAAACGCATACTCTTTCGGGTCCAAATTGAGTCCGAAACTATGGCATTCAATAGGGTCCCGGTCGCTACTGTGGTCGTATAGTGCACAGTCCATGGCAGACTCTTTGATTGTGCGCGTTATTTTGCGGTTGATATTCTCTTTGCGGTTGGATATTTCATACAGGGATTGGTCAGTTGTTAGTGCACGCGTACTGGTCTTGTCAAATTTGCTTCGGTCATTGTTTCTTAGATCAATTGGCATTGTTTTGTGCTGTTCCTCGGTGAAAGTCAGGAGATACATGAAGACGGTAACATTTTTCATGGCGGGTGGTAGATCGTCGTGACTTCGAATGCGTCTCGCACGACCAACAACCTGCTTGGTTCGAACGGGATGCCAGTAAGGCTCCATGATATGAACGAAACGCGTATTTTTGAGATTTATACCCTCCGCACCTGATTGGGTGATCATGAGGACCCGTATCAATTCTCCATATAAGTTGTTGGGGTGAATATCCTTGAGTTGTTCTGTGAGATCGGATGGAAGCTGGCTCCACTCACCGTTGTATATTTTTCGCATGGTTTCCTTTTCCTCTGTGCTTTCGGTACCGGTATATAGTGCGTAAAGTTTTCCAGGTTCATGGTCGCGTGGAATATCAAGAATAAAGTTATTGCTTGAGTTTTTCTTTAGTTTGAACTGGCGGTACCCGTTTGCTTCAAGAACGAGGGAGAAGATACCGATTCCCTCGAGTGTTCTAAACTGGCTATACACCATGTGGAGTCCCTTGTTTTCCGGGTTTGTGAGATTGCCCATCATGTGGGCGAACTTGGGACTGAGTTCGCTGAGCTTAGGTTCGGTCAAATAGAGCGCCTTATTTTCGTCCATTTTCTTCATGGTTTCCTTTATTTCTCTGATATATATTTTACGGATGTCTTCCTTTACGGGTTCTTCGGTCTCCTCTTTGCGTTCATCCACCTGTCCGTCTATATTCTTTACGCGCTCGTCTTTCCCGAGACCGTCGAGATCGTCCTCGCTTATGCCCGAAGCATCTCCCTTTTTGGAGGAAGCCAGTCTGGGACGCGGGATCTCTTCGGGGAACGAAAAGTTACATATGGCTCTTGACGCCACGCGGTAACTGGATGCCGCTTTGTCGAATAGAAGCTTGGACGCGTCAGTCGGTTTGGCAGACTTTCCCTTGGGTCCCTTGCCCTCGCGTGCGCGCTCGTCCTTTCTTACCTGTTGGTAAATGGGGAACATATGGGAACTCATGGGAACAAATACGCGTCTAAAGTGATTGGGATCGTCTTCATCGTATTTGGGCATGAGTTCTTCCTTGTCATTCAGGAAGCTCGTGAGTCCCAGAATACGCTTTTTGAGCAGGTGTTGGTTCTTTATGTCACCTTCGTTGGAATTTACAAACTCGCTGATGAATTCATCGAGCTTGTCGGGCAGGGCTTTGGAGGTCTCTACCTTTTTCTCAACGACCTTGATGTTGTGTTTTGCGAGGCTCTTTATGAGATGGTTCATGAATGCCACATTTCCGAGGGGGGCAGATGGCATTTCCTCTTTGGTTGCTTGTTTCACACCCTTATAGGTTACCATCCCCGGAGTATTGACAAACCCGAACGGGTTTCGGGTGATGTAAAGTTTGTTGTTGCGGAGTTCCATATAGTCTATGCTTTTCTCTGTGTCGAGTGCCTCGCGCAGTTTCTTGGTATTGATCTTGCCTCCTCCCTGGGACTCGAGTGTCAGTGCGTAGGTGACAATATATCCACGCAGAATATTATAGATGACGCCTATTTCGTTAGGGTAGTTAATGATGGGCGTTCCGGTAAGCAGAACGATGCGGCAGTTTTCTGCCTTCATTAGGTAATCGTATAGGTTGATGGCGACGGGACGATCTTCCTTTTTCATACGCTTGTAGTCCGGACCAATGTTATTCACAATACGACTTATAAAGTTATGGGCTTCATCAATAATGACGACCTTATTATCAAAAGGGTTTATGGTATGGTTGTTGGTCATGACGGTATTTACTTGATCCTTTATCCGAGGGTTGTTATAGTTGTAGAATATAAATTTGGAAACGATCATTTCGTCGAGTTGCGACTCGAGACTCTTTTGATCCTTGGCATCCAGGGTGTCGTAGTTGGAATCCTTGCTTATATCCACCATCCACGCTCCCTTTTGCGATTCGATAACAGAAACGGGTATGTTTAGGACCTTGGAGAGGGTATCGATATGTTCCGGTTGTTTGACGGTGTCGATGAATTCCCAGTGTTGGTTTTTTCTGTAGATTGGGTTTCCACATTTCTTGAGTTCCTCGAAGTAGTTTGTGCGGAGGGATGCCGGGGTCATGATGATGACTTTTCGATTGGACCCGATTGCCTCACCCATGGCTACGGCAGACGTTTTGATGATCCCTTCGGCGATTCCGATGGACGTGCATGTCTTTCCAGACCCGAGACCGTGGTAAAGCAATAGCCCGCGATAGGGTGTGTAGAGGTTTATGTAGTCGCGCACTATTTTTTGGTGTGTGAATAGGTCGATTTTAGTGGGGGCTTTGGACGAGTCTCCTCTGACTTCGTCCATCATTTCCTTACGATAAGGTTGGAATATTTCATTTATGAAGGATACAAATGCCTTACGGTTATTGAGCATGTACCTGTCTCGCTTTATGATGACTGGTTTTACGTCTGCCGGAAGTCGGTCTTCTATAGTGACGCCATTAATCTCTTCAGTGAGAAGAAGTTGGATTGCCGGATTTGTGGTGTCTGTAGTGGGAAACTCGGGGGACCGTTCTTTTATGGTTTTATCAGATCCCTCATTTTCGTCGGCAACCCTCTCTACCACCTCAGTCTCTACCTTTGGAACCTTTCTGGGGGCGGCAACCTTTTTGGGAGCGGCAACCTTTTTGGGAGCGGCAACCTTTTTGGGAGCAGGTTGTTTAGTGACATCTTTCTTTTTATTTTCAACAATGACGTCCCTATCTTTCGAGGCAATTCCTCTTATAAAATCATATCGGTCAAAATCTTCTGTATTTGACACATCAACCACCCTTAGGTTGCGTTTATTCTCCGATCCACGCTCCTTCTCAGATCCACTGTCTTCATTATCCTCGTCGGGTTCGACTTGATAATCCACCTCGTTCTGTTTTTTTCTCACCGTAATGATCATATCTCCTTTGCTTTTTGGTTTGGGTTTCATTTTCAGTTGGGTAAGTCGATCCTCTTGTATTTCCATATATAGTTTTAGTATATTAAAAATATATACTTTGAAAATAAATCGACTTATTGGTGTATATACCGCCTCTAATTTTTGTTGAGGAGGTTTATGAATCTCTCGCATGATTGTTGCTCTGCCTTCTTTTTAATTTTATGAGTGGCATCGACGAGATATACGAAACATGCGCCATGTTCTTCGTAGTACTCATGTATTTTGGCGAATGACTTAAATTTGTTGAAGGGTATGGCGTCGCGAACATCCACCTCATGGATTGCCTTTCCTAAACAAATATATACGCCCATGTTGTAACCCACTTCAATATCGTGAGATAACTCAATATAATGGGGCGTGTTGTAAGGCTTGCTGAATTCCTTCTGGATAATTACCTGAAGAATATTCTTGTAGTTGTCGTCATTCTGGATGAGACTGATCCAATCGACGTGCTTCTCGAAAACATTTTCGATAAATTTCTGAGCAAACTGGAACCCCGGACCGGTGACAAACATGTTCTGAAACAAGCATTCGTCGTCAAGAACTTCTACCTTGTTCATGTCGAGGAAAACTGCGCCAAGAAATGACTCGAACACACATCCCAACTTTTTGTGGTTTGTCCGGACCCCCTTATCTTCGGCGTTTTTAGATAGGACGATCCACTTATGGAGTCGCATCTCGTATGCGATACGTCCGATAGACTCGTTCTTGACAAGAGCAATCTTTTTCTCGGTCATGAACCCCTCATTTTCTTTAGGAAATCGTCTATAGAGGTAGTATTTAGTGATACATTCAAGGACGCCGTCGCCCAGAAATTCCAGACGTTCGTTTGATTTACTTTTTAGCGGCAAACAGTCAGCGGGTTGGTCCAAAATGATGATATTGTTTTTCATGTTTTCCAACTCGGGTCGTTTTGTGTAAGAACGATGAACGAACGCCCTCCTGTACAGATCCATGTTATTAATCTTGCTTGGGAGACCATATCGGTTTAAAATATTTTTAATATCTGATTCTTTAATCTCTACATTTAAATTGTTGTAGGGATTAAAAATAAGTTGTCCATCGTGCTTTTCAATGTCGTCGTCGTTAATCTTGAGCTGTTCCATATATATATATATTAATATATAGGATTGGTTTAAATCGTTTTATAATATTTTTAATTATTCACTACTATATAGGTATTTAAACTGATTGCTACACATAACCACAATATATATGGTATTAGTAAATAACCGGCGATTTTATTTATTGTTTTAAATTTTTTATATGCATAATAGGTGAATAATAATATTAAGAATAATAATACTAATGCTGGCACAAGTAATTTCCATTTAAAAAATACAGTTGTCCATATTAAATTCATTGCCAATTGTATAAAAAAATAGGTCATTGGGAGACAATATGGATAACATTTTTTATCCAAAAATATTATTAATAATGATATTATCATCAAAGTATATAAAATTGACCATACTATTCCAAATACATAATCCGGAGGTGTCCAAGGCGCTCTATTTAAATCTTTATACCAAGTATTCATATATAAAAATAGAATATTATATTTTTTTCTGTTTAGTAGTATATAATGGTTCTTTTAGGTGGAACAAAACGTGTGAGAAATATCGCTTCGCTGGTAAATAGCACCGACCGCTGTGGCGGAGATCGCAAGAAAGGCATGGCTTCATTCAGTATGTATTATCCCCGTATCCCCAAGGGCGCAGCCTGTGCCCGCGCAGGGTGTGGTCAGGGACACCATGTTTCTTCTGATGGATATTCTACGTGCCCCCCCAATGGCGCGACCCAAGTTAAATACAGCCGTGGAACCCGTGGTGGAACTCGTCTCGGTTAAATCCGACCTGGTTAAAAATGGGTTGGTAGTGTGAGCATATTTCACTGAAGTGTATATGTAATTAAATATTTGTAATTTGTGTCAAATATTTAATATTTAATGTCTTGATATTATATTACCATGTTTGAAAAGTTTAAGATGGATGTATCCAACGTGGATACGTATTACTATATAACTTTTTTTGTATTAGTTGGTATATTTGTATATATTATATATGAGCTATTTTACACGAGCGGCTATCATTTTTATCAGAACAACTTGTCCGAGGGATTTGTTGCAAATATTAAAGAGGAAGATCGGGTGAGGCGTATTGACATGGCAGAGAATGTCCTTGATAAGTTGAAGAAAGAGAACAGTGAGCTGGATGCTTACCTCCAGAAGAAAAGTTTTAAGGATACTTACGAGGAAATAATATTTGAGATGAACGATTTGGTAAATAAGAACATGCTTGGGCTTATATCTAATGTAAAAGAGGTGAAGGGGTGGAAGATGTATGAGGTTGTTCAGCAGGTCAATGCGCTACACACGTTTAAGGACTCATTGTCTGGTATATTGGATAACTTGAACAAGGAGTAATATGGAAGATGGTTAATTTTGTGAGTATGTTTTAACATTTAACTTATGGAAACCCAATAGTTATTACATAATAATAAAATATTCGTATTATGTATTAAAATGGGAGAGTTTACTGAGAACCTTCAGCGTTGCCCTCAATTAATGATCTATCTCGGAGTCGCGTTTTTTGGTGTGGGTACGTCGTTCTTTTTCTCAAACGAGTACTTTGTCAAGGCGGAGAACGGCGGTCTGAGTCTTTCAAGCAATTTGTTCATGCACCTTTTTCAGATATTTATAATATCTTCCATATTCTACTACCTGTGTAGATATAACTACACAAATGTCGCATGGGTATTGTTATTATTCCCTGTTATAATTTCGTTCATGTTGGCGTTGATGTTTTTTGGACTGTTTGGTGTGCAGAAAGTTCTGGTACCGGATACGGCTGTTTCTAAGGACGACGAGAAGGAGACAGAGACAGAGACAGAAGCGGAGGCATTTAAGGGATTCGATGGTGTATATAACACTGCATCTGTGAAGATATAGGCAAGTGTATCGCGTAAAATAATATGTAAGTCAAAATAATTACATATTATATATTTTATTGATATACATTATAGTATAATGGTCGTAACTGAGGATGAATATGAACAGTATGCAAATAAGATTCATAATAAAACAAGAGAACACGAGATGGAAATAAAGGAACACAAAGGATACCATGGTAGAAAAAAATATTATCCGTTCAAGATGGATGAATGGGAAAAGGCGGGAAAGGAACTTCCAAAAAAACACGCGACCGAATTAAAAGAAATGAACAATAAACTTAAGAAAATGAGAATCGACATTGACAAAAACACAATCAAAGTACCGACCGAAGATGAATACGGACAGTATGCGAATAAGATTCGCAATAAAACAAGAGAACACGAGATGGAAATAAAGCATCACAAAGGATACCATGGTAGAAAAAAATATTATCCGTTCAAGATGGATGAATGGGAAAAGGCGGGAAAGGAACTTCCAAAAAAACACGCGACCGAATTAAAAGAAATGAACAATAAACTTAAGAAAATGAGAATCGATATTGACGAACACCATAAAAAATTAATGGACGCAGCAACCAAAGGACCAACATGCGCGATATGTTTAGAAGATAAATATGCGGAGGAAGGACCAAATATGGCAGTAAGTTTTAACAAAACAACGTGTAAAAAACACATTTTTCACGAACAATGTGTCGGCGATGGTCGGGTTAAATTTTGTCCATTATGCAGAAATGCCACGAAGAAATTAACAAAAATAGAAATAAGTAAATTGCGTAAGTTATATTCATCTACAACAAAAAAATCTAAACCCAAAAATAAATCAAAGGCGAACTCTAATTCTTCAACTTCTTCAACTAAATCTACACGCAAACGATGCCCTAATGGGACTCGTAGAAATAAAAAATCAGGTCGATGTGAAAGTAAATAGGTAAATAGGGACACTGTTGTGTCCTTTCAAACATAATAACACCAATGTAATTATGATTTATAATGGGAAATATTGCGACCATAGTAATCATATTATTCAAATTAAATTCATTTATTTTTATTATACTGATTATTCATAACCTTTTTATCATAATTGTGATGACCACATGGACCACAGTGATCTTCATTTGCTCGCTCAATACGATGAACTACTTGTTTGTCAGATAGTTTTAATCCCCATCTTCCCAATGGTGTTGGATAATCGCGTCTTAGTATCATCTTTTTAATATTATTTAATAATTCTGTCACGGTAACAAGACTTCTCATAGTTTATATGATAACTTATATTTCATATTAATTATATCAATTTTATACAGTAAAATTTAATCATAATCGAAAAGATTAAATTTTAATATTATTTTATTTGATGGGACAACACACCACTATCAAAACAGTATGTGAAATTATACAACGGGAAAGGATGGCTGCATTGCGATACCGCACACACCCGGGTCTTCGGTGCTATCGCTGCGCTCGATTAGAATGTAACCTTCATCTCCCCAGCTAGGACCCCAGCTGTTTTTCACGATCCAGTAAGGAGGCTCGTTTTGCGTTGTTCCTCCCGCACCGTACCCGACGATGAGAACACCATGGTCGAGGTCGGTACCACACGCGTCGCCGGTGAGGACCCCGCCGGTATATAGCTGGAACTCGATCGTATCCGCCTCGATGGCGATCGATACGGGTCCGATGGACACAGCAGTCTTGAGATCGACCTGGTTGTTGGGGGAGACGTCGTGGCAATCGGTGATATGAGCTACACCCTGACAGTCCTGACAATCTCCTCCGGATGCGCTGTATGGGTATGCGTCTTCCGCGCACGACCCACCATTTTCAATAACATACTTGAACGCACCGTCCATGAGTCCGCCGTAGCAGCCGTGATTTCCATACGACTTTGAACAATCCACGAGCTGTTGCTCGGAGAGGGACACCATGGATCCTGAGTCGATTGCCCAGGCACCCTCAATCGCTCCGGTCGCGCTAAACGACCAGCAGGAACCACACTGTCCCTGATCCTTTACCGCGGTCACCGCACCATGATCTCTCCAGTCGTAATCGTCAGGGATGCCCGATGCGGTGGAAGGGGTGTAGGTCCTACACTTATTGGATAGGGGACCGTCAATTTTCTTGGATCCGAACCCGTTGTGACGGGAGAACTCTGTAAGGGTCATGTCCGCGTATTGGGTTACGCCGAGTTGGTACGAGAGCTTCTTTGCGTTGTGCGTAATTGCGTACTCCACGTTGTCACGGAAGATTTCAAATCGGGATTGAAATTCCTGATCCGAATCGTATTCGCGATTATGGACGCTGACGAACCGCTCAAAGAGTGACCAGTGATTATCGGTTTCATTGAGATGGATCACGCGTGCGGATGACAATAGAAAAAAGGAAGACATGAGTGCAGCAATACTGTATAGCATTATATAAGTAAGTATAGTGATTGTTGTTTAAATGAGTTTATTAAACAATAAGCCTTTCCGAATATCGATTGTGGATGGATGGTGGATGGATGGTGGATGGATGTTTGATTACTTTCCGGACCAGTTATAGTCCATTGCGTTGGTGTTTTCAGACTTGGCTAGACCCGATTCATGGAGTTTGTCGAGGTCGGTGAGGAGACCGACCCGTTGGTTCATGGGGTCGAATCCGGGGAAGGTGTTTTGGTTATACGGGGGGTCGTCGCGACTGGCATCGATGAGTTTGCTTGTTTTCTCGTTGGATAGTAGGGGCGGTATTCCGTTGTGTGGGTCGGTGGGACTGGGTCTGACGCGGTACATGGAGTTTCCCTGGGGGTCGTACATTTTCTGGAGGAAGAGAACGGGACACACGATGTCGTTTTTGCGCTGCCACTCGATGAACTCGACGTATTCTTCAAGGTTTCTAAACTCGATGGGGTTGACGCCAGGGACCTCTGCGCGCTTGGAGTTGAAGAGATAAAGCTTCGGTCCGATCTGGACGAGGAGGTCGGGGCAGTCGGTTTTGTTTGTTAGTGCCTCTTTGAATGCCGCGCATGGTCGGGTTGCGACAATGTATAATCCCAAAATGAAGATAAATATGTATAGCATGGTTGCGTAGGTTAATTTCATGTTAATATATAATATACATATAAAATATAGATGGTCCGTATAATTAATGTTGAACCGGGCGAAGAAGAAAAGATAAACATGCTTCGAGGGGCAATCGGTGCATCTCCGATGGTTGCAACTATTTATATGCCTGGGTGCTTTCACTGCGATGTGCTGCGGAACGACCAGTGGTCTGTATTTGAGAAGATGGTAGGCGAAAAGTATCCGAACGACAAAGCGGTGGTTGCGTTTGTCCACAAGGACCTGGCGAACAATATTCAGGAGAGGGTGAAAGAACCTCTTTATATTGGTGGGTATCCCACGATTGTGGGAATTGATCAGCGGGGAGGGGTTAAGGAGTTTAAAGAAAATCGTACGGCAAAAAACCTTCTTAAGTTTTACGAAGAGATGTGTGGTATATTAGGTATTCGAAATAATGCTAACGTAGCGATGCGTAATAAAGTTAGTTCTAAGCGTTCATTGAAATCTAAGCGTTCATTGAAATCTAAGCGTTTATTTAAAGCTAAACGTACATTGAAACGTAGAGCGAAACCTACATCGAAACGTAATTATAAAAAAATAAAGGGTCAAGGAAAATCAAAAAAGAAGAAGGGTGGTAACACAGATAGACATCGGAACGAAGCAAATGAGCATCGAAAAAAACAAGCAATCAAAAACAATATCAATATAGAGGCGAACAAGAAGATCGACAAATTTATGAAACCTTATCCACGCCCCCATAATCGTGATGATGATAATCGTCATACTCACATTGCCAATAGTCGTATATATCCCGCAAAAGAAGACCCAGGCATATTTTCCGAAATGCAGAACGCATTTGAGAACAAAATCAAAGAAGAGGGTCATAATATGGATGGAGACGTAGTTCCTCTTGATCGAGACAATGACGCACCGACGTTTGGTGGAAAAAAACGCAAAACGCGTAAAAGAAATAAACAATAATTATAACTATGCTTAGTAGATAGTAATGGGATATTAGTGGGTTGGATCGTGGATAAAATGCGCAGTTTTTAATATCTCTGCGTATTTTAATAGATGAGTTCGTTTGAATCAAACGGATCATTACATCTGAGTGATTTGGGGCCTTTAAACGGATCAAACGGATCATTACATCTGAGTGATTTGGAGTTTTCAAACGGATCAATTAATGTGTATGGGTTGGGGGGGTTGGGGGAGGAGGGGGAGGAGGGGACTACTATTGACTATACCGATTCGGAGAGATCAACGTTAGCGTCTATACTGGCAACCCCAGGAAATTATAGCGTATCATTTGGGGACGAGAGTGAAATTCAAAGTGATGGAAGTGATCACAACATGTCAGTGGATTCGGATTCATTCTTTTCATTTACACCAACTGATACTGAAAGCGATAATACAACACGTGAGTCGGGTAGTATTATTAGTATATACAACAATAATAATGGTGTTGAGCCTTTTCTTGTGGGAACATTCCATATGGATGAGAATAATACGTTAATATTTAATGATTTAACCAATGTAACTAATATATCAGATGTTGAATCTCATGGAGGAAAACGACGTACCTCAAAGAAGCGAATCGGGTATGGCATAAAGAAAAATAAGATGGGTGCTGGAAAGAGCCGAAAAAATGGCAATGGCAATGGTAAGAGTAAGAGGAAACACTCAAATAAACGGGGAGGTAAGAGTAAGACTAAGAGCAAGAGCAAGAGCAAGAGCAAGAGCAAGAGGAAACAGACAAATAAACGGGGAGGTAAGACAAATAAAAAAACGGGTCGTTCGTGAAGTAAAAAATAGTCGCATACTATATGAAGACGCGAAAGAGGCGGACACGGTCATCTAAGAAGAATATACATAGAAAGTCAAGGGCGGGTACCGGACGCTCGAAGCGGTGTGCAAAGCGCCCGAACGAGGTCCATAAGCTCAGGGTCTCTGCTATCCACACAATTTGTTACTACGAGTTTGGTAATCCGGCTGGGGAACCGGTGTTTGTGATTCACGGTGGTCCTGGCGACCATAGTCGGGTTGAGAACGCACGGATGTTTGACTGTCGTAAATATCGGGTCATTTTCATCGATCAGCGCGGGTGTGGGCGCAGCACGCCGTTTTGCGAGATTAAGGAGAATACCACCCAGGACCTTGTAGAGGACATTGAGAAGGTGCGTATTGCGTCGGGGTTGGGGCATCGCAAGGTTCAGCTGTTTGGTATGAGTTGGGGCACGTTTCTGTCGCTGAGCTATGCGATTCGGTATCCCGATAACGTGTCGCGTATAGTTCTACGGTCGGTTTTTCTTTGTACGCGTGACGAGTACAATGACGTGGAGAATGGAAAGTTTGTGCGCAAGATGTTTCCTGATATTTATGAGGAGTATGTGAATGTGGCAGAAGATCCTGAGCGTGCAACGGATGAGTACTACGACAAGATACTTGGGGACGGACCGGATTCGGATAAGTATAAGTACTTGAAAAAGGTGAGTAAGTACGAGGAGATACTTCTCTCGCTTCGTCCGAATGGGAGAAAGCTTAAGCGAACATTCTCGAAGAATGATATGTGTCTCGCGCGGCTCGAGGCGCACTATTTCCGCAACCGCTGCTTCGCGCGTGACATTATGGCGAAGATCCACCGAATCAGGCACATTCCCATGACGATTGTCCATGGGAGATATGATGCGGTGACGCCGGCGTACTATGCTTACAAGCTACACAAGGCGCTCCCGAAGTCGAAGATACAATTCACTGTGGCGGGGCATATGATGACGGATGAGGAGAACTACGCGGCGGTGAGTAAGATTTTCGGCGGGGTGGTATGATGGATAGGGATTGAATAAATTAAAATTGAATTTAACGGCGAAGTTAAATTCAATTCAAAAATGCTTGATATGACAGAAATATTAGACGTGACGCACTATAATACTGGGGCGATGATGGAATGTGTTGTCGCATTGACTGCGATGTTTCAGCCATACCTGCGCGGTCCGATTGCGGTGTATATTGGCTGGATTATGATCCATTACTTGGCGGCGCATGCCTATTCGACGTACTGTGTCAATTGGAGTTGGTATGGGTTCATTGCGTCCCCGTTTCTGAGCACAACGCCTGTGTGTCGGGGGATAAGTTGGGTTATATACGAGGGGTCGAACACGATGGCTCACTTATGGGTCATGGTGGGAACGACGCTTTCGCTCTACATGACTACGAATGCTCGGAGGCGTGATGAATAGCCGTGAAAAAATAAAACGTTATCAATATAGAAAATAATAAGATCTTGGTTTTATATTTGTTATGTTACATTTTTATATTTCGTATAGGTAATATGTCGTCTTCAAATACCGACAAATTCATCGAATTGAATCAGGATATGCCCCGGGTGGGGGTGGTAGGTGATGATGGGAATGATGATGGGAATGATGGATATATGTTTAACGTGTCTCTTGAACACAGTGGTGTGATGAAGAGACCCTCGATTGAAACGCGCACATGTATTATATGCTTGGTAAAGAGCAACGAGGACATCAACGATGAATCTATTGTGCTGAACACTGTATGTTGTGAGTGTAGGTACTATGTCCATGATTCGTGTTTTTCAGAATGGTATGAAACGCGCAACAAGTGTATAATATGTAGAAAACATATGGATGTTGGTAACAATGCGATCGACATGGAAACTGACGAAGACGTTGACCTGATGGGTATATATCCAAACATTGTTTCTTTTAGGGCGGGCAACATCATACGAGAAATGGATAGAAATCGGTTTAATTTTGGGTTCGGGCATGGTGGGCATGATATGGACAATGGGGTTATTTTTCAGATGGGTATGAATGCTTATGTTATTACTCAGTGCCTAAACACGTGCCGGAACGTTCTACATGTATTTATATTGATGGTAGTTACGTGGATAATTGTGAGTGGGTGGTTTACCGTTGTCTCAGAGGTGGTCGCGTGAGATGGGTGATATTATTTAACTGCGCTGAAGAAGTTGGTGATGTTTCTGTTATTGTTTCTGACGTTATCTATTTCGTTTAGGTACTTGTCGAAGATGAGTTTCTTTATCTCATCGTTTCGTATTTTCACCTCCTTTTCCTCGAACTTCCCGGGAGTCAGCTCTTTTCGATGTTTATCGATTTTTGCCTTGAAGTCGCGTACACGAGATCTCTTTGATTTAAACTCAGGGATGTTCTCGAGAACCAGTGCGAATAGCTGTTGAACCGGTTTCATGATCTGATTGGTGATGTAGAATGAGTAGTCCGGTGTGAGTTTATTTTCAGATATGAACGTTGGCGTTTCAATCCTGTCGCCTTGGAGCGATTTCTTGTTGCGGGTCTGGACATAGACAAACGGGATGCGGTCGCCAGCAGAGGGTTTATTTCCTGGGTCTCTCTTACCGATTCGGTCGGCGAGAACCTTGTGTGCGATCTGTCCTGGGTTTTTGTAGTTGGACCTCAGTGACTTGGTGATGATGAGTTTATCCATTGTACATTTTCCATCGAGCATATTTTGGAGATTTTGTTTGAGGAAGTTCATCGCGGCGGATATGTCCTTTTCTTTCATCAGAATATCGATGATACCGCCATATACGTCTTTGACTATGGGTGCGTTGTCGCGGCGTTTTAGTACGATTCCCATGCTCTTTTGGTGACATACATTTGGGTCTTCTTCGTATTGCATTCCGACGTACCGCTTTTTGGAAAGAAGGCAGAATGGCATGAATGTCTTTTCATATTCCAGGTCGTGAGGCTGTTTGAGGAACTTTGACGCAAGAGCGCCAGCCTGTTGTGCGAGCTCGATTGTGATTTCAAGCGCCTTTTTCCCCACGATTTTTTCCCCGGTGTCCTTGTCCTCCAAGTTGAATGTGAAGAACACCGAGTCCGTGTCTCCATATGTGTATTCAGCACGGGACCTCACCACACCGTGGTTCTTGGTTGGACACAATAGGTCGCCATAAACTTCTTCGATCATGCGCTTGGCGTATGTCAGGAGGAGACGTCCGGTGGCAGTAGTGCTTGCGGCGACATCTTTTTCATAGAAGGTGCTTGTCTTTGCGCCGCACTGACCGTATAATGAGTTGGCGGTCACTTTATAAGAGAGTTGGCGTTTATCCAGAATGTTTTTCATGAAATCGTCGCTCGCGCCCTTCATTTTCTTCTTGGTGTCCTTTCTTGCTTTTAGAAGATCCTCGAGGATGCTTGGCATGATGGACTTGCGTCCGTCTTTTCGCATTGCCCATCTGCATACCTTTGTCCCAGACTTTACCTTTTCCTTTGGGTTGTCCTTCCCCGTTTCCCATACGTATGTGTCGTATGTGATATTCACGTACTCATATTCACCGAGGTTGTCGTATTTGAATGACCCGTCTGCGTTCTGTTCTCCAACCGCATCGATAAGGGTTCCCTTGAGATCGAAGGTCTTGGTCCATACCTTGCTATCATGTGACAGGTTTTCGCTGATCATGGACGATGGGTAGAGCGACGCATAATCGACACATGCCACGGGTTTGTCGAGGTATAGATCGCACTTGGGGTCGAGGACGATGGCTCCATCGTACCCGTCCCATTTGGCGCCCGGGCGGGGTGGGCCGGATATGACCTTTTCTACAACAGGCATGAGGGTTCCCTTTTCCCTACATTTCTTAGCGATAAAACTTGTGAGTTTGATGCCCTGTCCGCGTAGAACGAGGAAGTTCATTGGGACGCTACAGATCTTTGCCATCTCCACAAATCCGGTGATGACGTCGATTTTGTTCATGAGGTGATGAACGAGGTTACAATCCTGAATACAGTATTTTGCTACGATTGCGCGCTCGTCTGCGCCCATGTTCGATAGACGGAAGATGTCTTGGGGGGTGACGTCGTCCTTTGAGAGTCCCCACCGCACACTCTTTTTCATATTGAGTTGCTCTTCTGTCCCGATTACAAAGTGATCGTCACCCATTTCAGTTACCTCGAACTTGGCCCCATCCTTGTAATAGTCAGTGCTGTGACTGGACTCCTCGAATTGAATGAAACTTCCTACGCTAAGTCCAGTCTTGTTTTTGCTATACACCATGGTTTTTCCTCCTTCCATATTAATATCTCTGACCTTGTCGCCGATGTATTGTCCGGCAACGTAGTCGAGTTTGTAGGATGGGAGATTGAAGTCTCTTCTGAAATAATTGTAGAGATCCACTTGCATGCGCCCGTTCATTTTGATGTATCGCAGATCGTATTCTCCGCTGGCGATAACGATCTTGCTTGCCTCGATGTCTTTGGATCCATCGCGATTCACGGTTAGGCAAATCTCCGGCTCTCCATTGTCTGCTACCACATCGAGGGTGTTGCGCGATAGGCGTAGAAATGCGTCTACCGTATTGAGTTCCTTTGCGCGCTCGTACATGAATCCATAATCAAATCCAAAAATATTGTATCCGATGATGATGTCCGGATCCTCGCGTTGGATGATTTTTGTCCATGCCACGAGTACGTCCTTTTCATTGGTGTATGATTCGAGTTCGGCGTTTTCGACGTTCTTCATTTCGCTACACGTATCGAGGACAATACAGTGATTTAGGTAAGGCGATGTTTCACCGTATTTTAGAAAGGTTGAACCGATGAAGGTTACTTTGTCGCCCATGAGGGACGGGAAGTGTATCATGAGGGTTCGGTCCATCTCGGTTACCTTTTCATCGTATGTGTAGTCGCTGCTTCTAATGAGGTCGAATATGGTCTTGTTATTGGTCTTTGCGTTGCGACGCCACCCCTTGCCCTTTCCGAACGAGGTACCATACGCCTCTTCTGCGTCCATCTCCTCGGGGGTTTTCATGAATGACATGATGGATTTTATCTGGACCTCGTTTGTTGCCTTCATGTTGGGAGGCGTGGTCATCCATTTCCCGATACACTTTGTGATTTTTTCCCGTGTTTGCTTTTTCTTTGGATAAACAATATCTACATCGTTGTGTTCGATCCCATTAATCTCGAACGCTGCGTATATACATTCCTTTAATAGCGTTTCCATGTCACCGTCGTCGTCGAGTTCGTCGAGTTGTGTCTTGGTGATGTCCACTATGTTGGTGGCGAGTTTTTTATAGGATTTTACGGGTACTGGAAAATCCCCGTGGCTGCTGCTTGCTTCAATATCAAAGCTGCAAATCTTGTATGGAACAGGTGTTTCCTTGTCGTTGAGTGGGACAATATTCTTGAAGTTGGTGCGTATTTCGTATTTACATGTGGTATATTTTGTAGTTTGGTCTGAGTATTGTTCAACTTCTACCCATCCGCTGGGGCTAATTTCCTGTATGTGAAAGTAGCGGAGAAGTGGGGGGATATTGGATTCATATATGTATGTTTTGGTGCTGTTGAACATGACACCGTTTTTCTTGAGACGACCGTCCTCGAACCATAGATACTTTGCCTTGTTCATTGCGATTGTGGTTGTGAAAGACATGTATATAAAGTTGTGCTGTTTTTCGTCATCGAATCCGTACAATTTTTTTCGTTTGACGAGTTTGCATTCTCTGATATTTTCGCTGTAGTAGGGACCGAGGGTCTGTTTCATTTTTGTGAGGAATCCCTTTTTCTGAAATTCTCCCCACGAGTCGCCCACCTTCACGAAGAAGAATGGTTTGAAATTTTCGACAAATACGCAGTATGTCTGACCGCTTTCGTCAATACCGAACATTTGCATTTCGAAAAGGCGCTTGTCGCATGGCGCGCTTGGATCGGATACATCGGTGTCGCTCTCGCTCCCGCTATCGCTTCCGCTCTCGCCAGACGACCTTCCAGGGCTCTTATTGTAGACGTTGAAGTCGAATAGTTTAAATGTCAGCTTCATGTGTGTAATGATAATTATAGTCAACCTATGTTCTTATTATGTTTCAATTTTGATAATACGGGCAGTGTTATTGGGAAATACAAATACAAATACAAATACAAACATAAATATAAAGATGTATTTTATATTTATATATAATTCACTTAGCATACTACACGCCTATTTATTTTTTTGCTTCTCCTGAAATACTTTTTCGATAGATTCGTGCAACATTTTCGCCCATACATGTGGGTCATATAGACGTTTTGCCTCATTATACGCATTCTCGGCAACGAAGTTTCTTCGTTTTTCACAACACAATTCTTTCATCGCGTTATACCATCCATCTTCATTAAATACTCCGTAACCGTTATTTGGATTTGCGAGAATGTGCATATTACATGGAGTAATATCGGCAACAACCGGGATACCAAGATTGAATAATACAAGTGATCTTCCAATGTTAGATTTATTTTTGAATCGTATCTTCATGTCGGTATTATATTTACCTAACATAACGTTTGCTTTTAATCGGTTCGAGTCGTCTATTTCACTTATATTCGGAACTACCCCAATATCAAAGGCTTGTATTTCCTTTGTGCATGTGGCATATTTCCATTTTTTAAACTCACATTCCACCCCATTTGGTATTCCTTCAACCCATCCGTCGTCTCTTTGACACACAAATATAAATTTTATTTTTCTTTCCATAGATAATCGTTCTAAAGCCTGTTTTAGTCCATTGACACTGTGATTTAGATGGAACTCGTTTCCGTGGTATCCAATGATTAATGGTTCAGAATCAGGAATATGGCAATGAATTTTCCGAGGAATATTTTGGTACATTCGCTCTATTTGAGGAAAGATAAAGACATTTTTGTTATGTTTTATCATAGAACATTTTTCTTCGATGGATCCAACAATAATAAAATCAACTCTCTTAAGGACATTTATATTATCGCATGGAGGAGTAATGATACCATTTACCTTCTCAGGATTTCTAAATTTCGTTGTGCGTTTATCGTGAATTAAAACATCTGTATTTTCTGGATTCGCACCACCTGATACGATATAATTTAAATTTCTCATATAACTAATAAGATCCTCTATGTGAATACGATAACTTCCTAAATCTCTATTTCCGTTTCCATAAAATGATATTTTCATATATTACATCAATATATATTTGTATTTATTAAATACGTATATGAAACTAATAAAGAAGAGAAAGAAGAGCTGGAGAGACCAGCATCAGTATAGAGGAAAATAATGACCAGTGTATTTCAAACCAGCGTTTTAAATCTTCAATGGTGTAAAATGGAACAAAATATAATAAATATTTTTATTATATTCAGTCGGTTAACTTGTTGATATGATAATCCTGGTGAATACCACGAGAAAAAAGCTGATTAATACGATAAAATGATAAATTTCCGTATAACATTTGGGTAGTCACAACGTATCGTTATCTGAATTTGAATCTGAACTTGAATCTGTTCCGTTTAATGACGTGTTATCTGTGTTATCGGTATTATCGCGTGTATTATCCGGATGGGTATTGGTCGTGGATGATTGGTTATTCGGAGTTGCGTGAATAATGGGTGCTGTGATGGGCGTTGGTGTGGGTACATTTGTTCGAGGAGTCGTGTCTGAACGTACATCCACATTTATATTTCCTATGCGGGCATTGGTGGATTCTATAAACGGGAGAAGATCAGCGATCTGGTTATTCACTACGTTTTCAATTAACCCGAATGTGGACGCGTGGCGATTTATAAAATCGTCGGTTATGGATATGTCGGAGCTATTTACAAATGCGTCTATAATAGTTGACATTTCTGATGACATTTGTAGCATTTCCGAAAAGTTATTCAAATCGGAAGTGTGCGTACGCGAATCTCCATCACTTGTGTCCATTGTGGTAGTTACATCCCCCGTGTCAGTGTTTATGGTCGTGGTCTGGGTTGTATGTATCGTTCGTGTTTGTGCCGATGCGGGGTAAGAGGTCGGAGTGGGCGCTGGATAAGAGGCGGAAGTGGCTGTGGGATAAGATGTGGGAGTTGGAGTGGGTGCAGGATAAGAGGTGGGAGTGGGTGCGGGATAAGATGTGGTAGTGGGTGCTGGATAAGAGGTGGGAGTGGGTGCGGGACAAGAGGTGGGAGTGGGCGCTGGATAAGAGGTGGGAGTGGGCGCTGGATAAGAGGTGGGCGTTGGAGAGGGGGGGCGAGGCATGTTTTCCATATTTGAAATACTCGATGCTATTGTACTCTCGACGTTGTTCTCGTGATGACCAGTCTCTGTGACTCTTGGTAATAGTGTAGATTGACTATTGGTCGGATTGTCGTCTGTATCATTGGAGGGGTCGAAAAGCACCGCATCAATGTCACCCAAATCATCGTTGGTGAATGTGGGAGTGGTGACATCAAACCCCATTGGCGTTGTGTGTGTGAATAAACTGGGTTGGTCTGCGCTATAGCTTCGAATATCGTAGCGACACAGTGGGCACCTAACATTTTGACGGAACCATATTCCGAGGTCTTCACCAGAATATATGTGTCCGCAGTATCGTATTCGGGTCACCATATCGTCGGGTTCAAATTGTATAAGAGAGATTGGGCATCGGTTATTGTTTGGGTTTTGGATATACGAGAACTGAATAACCTCGGTTGCGACCATTATTTGGTTTGCGTTTGGTATAACGGGTATCGGTTCCAAAAAATCATTATTATTTGTATTATTTATCATGTCAAAGTTGAAAGAAAATCCTCCTAGTCCAGTATTTTGTCCCAATGCCATTATGCTCCCGGTTGCTTGTGGCATTCGAATCGAATGACGTGCGGTGCTATCGGCGGCTGTCCCTAAAAAATCAGCCATGTTTCCAGAAAAGAGTCTTTCGCGAGGAGACGAGTTGGTTGCTGTTGGAATTGTAAACAACGATCTTGCCCGCGAGAGTCTATTTGGAGTTCCAATTTCAGGAACACTCATGGCTTCTGGTCCCACTACGCGGTTATGTTGGGTAAGTGTATCGTCGGTCTCTGTTGCGGATCCAGTTTCATAATTATACCGATTATTGGTAACCGGTGTCAGTTCGTCGCGTTCAGCAAATATTCTCTCGGATATACGATCTAAACGTGGAAAGGGCAACGATATGTTATTTAACAGAATGTTTGGTATATCGTTTGCTCTGTCTCCATTTCCTGCGTCATGATTGGGATGTCGTTCGGTGCGTCCGGCATGTTGTCTTGAGGGTCTATATTCAAAGTGCGTTCTTCGCGGATCCTCTGTAGGCACCGATTCTGTATTTGTATTTGTATTTGTATTTGTATTTGTATTTGTATTTGTATGTGTATTTGTATTTGTATTTGTATTTGTGTTAAAACGTCTATTACTTGCGTACCGACTATGTGCGTGACTTGGTGTCGAAAACATATTTGAATAATCGGTTGGTGCTCGTTGATCGCTCCCTGTTCCATATCTTTCGCGATTGCGAGTTTGGGTATTTCGAGTGGAGTTTCTCGATCTGGCCGGTCTGCTTGATCGAGATGATATAAGGGTTCTCAGAGAATTGTCGTTTCTTTCTATTTGTTCGAGAAAAATGAGCATAATTGTGTTTGAGAATCGAATATTCTCTACATACATGTCAATCAGGTCATCCGTATTATCGTCACTCATGTATATATGATTTTATATTGTTTATACCATTTAACGGTGTTTTTTGATTTAAATCCACATATGGTATATTAATAAACCATTTTTAAATTGGTTTAAAAATATAAACATAACTATAGTATTATGAATTCGTCCAGTATAAAAGAAAGGAAATATGAAAAATATAAAAATAATGGTCTCACTGGTCTCGAGAATCTGGGAAATACGTGTTATCTGAACAGCGTTATTCAGGCACTGAGTCATACATACGAACTTCACGAATTTCTCGAGGATACGTCGTGGGAAAAGAGCGCCAATAATAACTTCAATACCCTTTTGTTGGTCGAGTATGATAAGTTGTTGCGTCTTATGTGGAGTCAAAATTGCGTGATCGCACCAAGAGGGTTTGTATCGTTTGTTCAGAAACTTGCTAAAAAGAATAATAATATGAAGTTTGTTGGGTGGAATCAGAACGACGCAGGCGAGTTTCTTATTTTCATCTTGGATGGGTTCCACAAGGCAATTTCACGAAGTGTTGATATATCGATTGAGGGGAATGTCTCCAATGACAATGACAAAATAGCCCTCAAGTGTCTCACACGATTCAAAGAGCTTGTACAAACAGACTATAGTGAAATGATTGATATATTTTATGGAATGGAAGCCACTATTATTTATGACACGGGGGGGTCGGGAAGGAGGATTAAAAAGGGTCCGGCGCTTAGTATCGCATCCGAGCCGTTTTTTGTTCTTAGCGTACCATTACCTCCAAACGCAGAGACCCTATATAGATGTTTGGATGTGCACACAGAGCCCGAATTACTTGATGGGGACAATCAGTGGTTCAATGAGGATTTGGGAAAAGGGGGCGCCAAACAAGACGTAGTGAAACAGCTCATGTACTGGACTCTTCCCAGGGTCCTTATTATTGACATAAAGCGATATAATTATACTGGATCGAAGAACCAGCGCCACGTTGATTTTCCGCTCGACGCGTTGGATATGAGAAAATACGTCATTGGTTATGACAAGGAAAAGTATATTTACGATTGTTATGCGGTACTGAATCACAGTGGGTCGATGCGTGGTGGGCATTATACTGCGTATGTCCGCAATGCCGCGGATAGGTGGTATCACTTTAATGATAATAACGTTAAGGAAATCCGAACGAGTACAGTTGTATCTCCCAAAGCATATTGTTTGTTTTATAGGATTCGATCCAAAAATAAATCTAATTAATATATAATTGATGAAATGAGATGCGTTCGGAGATCAAACAATAATTCTACAAAAAGGATTGTTACAAAGAGGACCGGTGGAAATAGTGGTCGTTCTACACTGCGTAATAAGAAGGTGTGTAAAGGAGGTAGTGGCAATGGTATTCCAGGGTACCTTATGAGAGGATTTAAAAATATGAATACACGTAACAATAATGACAGGGCGAAGGAGAATGAAGATAAGAAGGAGGCGGAGGAGAAGAAGGAGAAGGAGAAGGAGGATTTGGAAGAATATAACAGAGCTATGGCTTCTATTGAGCATGGTGGTGAAGTGGAAATCGCTGATCTTCTTCGTACTGACAATAACTATAAAAAAATATTTGATAAACCTGACCTTCTCAAACAACCTGTTAATATGATGAAAAATATCGAAAATATCAAGAAGATACGATCAATGAAGAATTCAGATCCCTATACCAAGCGTTTCCAAGATCTATTAGATACTATTTCTAATGAAGATAGAATACCGTTAGGTACTATTTCTAATGAAGATAGAATAACGTTGGCTTATCGGATTTACATGGAAACCAAAGGTTTAGATGTGAATGATGATAGAATTTCACGGGTCGTTCCACTACCTAATTCACAAAGACCCTCTCCATCCAAAGTCATCTTAAATATTCCTGATCCCGCCACTCCCACTGACTATAGTCGTGTATTAGGTGATCTATCAAATAGTGGTCGATCGAATAGTGATCTATCAAATAGTGGTCGATCGAATAGTGGTGAATCGACCATAATACCACCAATAAATTATAGTAGTGATGATGATGTTGATAATGTTGATAATGTTGATGATAGTGAATTAGATTTTTATAAAATATCTTATCCTGATCAGGATGGTCCCGATGATAGATCTCTACGTCATCCAACCTCTCCTCCACCCCTTATCAGACCTCACGAAAAAAAACAATCGCGCCCATCATCTGAAATAGAATCGGGAGGTCCTCCGAAAAATTCGTACATGACTATGCCTTCGAGAGAAAAAAATCCTCCACCTAATATTTTTTTCCCTTTGATGAACGATTTGAACGGGGGTAAAAGATTGAATAAATATGCGGGTCGATCACGAACACGAAGACGGTGTGTAAATGGAACGATAAACCGGAGTAAGAAAGTAAGAAAAATAACGATACGGGTAAGAAAAAATGTGACTAACAAGAGAACCAATAAAAGTAAAAGTAAAAGTAAAAGTAAAAGTAAAAGTAAAAGTAAAAGGAAGAGGAACTAATAATAAAATTTTTTAATTGTGTTTAAAAGTATAAATTAATACTTTTATACTATATATGTTGAATATAGGAATAAATGGGTTTGGTAGAATAGGAAAGTCTATATTAACCCAGGCACTTTCACATAAAGACGTGCGTGTAGCAGCAATAAACTATCCCGGATTTAACATAGAATCAATATGTTCGTATTTAAGACATGATAGTGCTCACCATACAAAACATATGATTGATGTTAAGGTTGTTAATGGAACGACAATTAATATAAATAATCAAGATATACATATATTAAATAATCGAATACCGAAACCAGGTATGTGGAACGATTATGGTGCTGGTTATGTATTTGATACAACTGGTAATTTCTTGTCAGATAAGCTTGCCAGACTACATAATTCAGATTATTTCATAATGTGTGCTCCTCCAAAGGATCAAACACCACAGTATTTGTATAACGGAAATCATAATAAATATGGGGGTGAAAGAGTGGTTAGTAATTCATCATGTACAACGAACTGTGTTGTTCCATTGATTAACTTGTTAAACCAACACTATGGTATTGATCATGTTAATTTTATAACGATTCATGCTGCGACAGCATCACAGAATGTGTTAGACGGTGTTCATTTGAGAGATCGTTCTCATCGTAGTATTTTTAATAATATCATACCACATACAACGGGTGCGAGTAGGTCGATAATTAAGATTATTCCTGAGTTGGATGGTAAAGTATTCGGTACATCGGTGCGAATACCCACAAGTAATGTGAGTATGGTTGATATAAATGTTACACTTAGATTGGATGTTTCGTTGGATGATATATTGAATGGTTTTCGAGAGTCGGGTGTGGTTGAAGTGAGTGATGATCCTCATTTGGTAAGTAGTGATTTTATGACGACAACCTCGCCGACAATAATTGATAGTGTTGCGTCTATGGAAATGGGTAATAAACAATATAAATTTACCGTGTGGTATGATAATGAGTGGTCATATTCAGCACAAGCATTGCGTATGGCTAAACATATGTATGGTGTGAATTGTGTATAGGTGGCAATAATATTATATTTCTCGATAAACATCTAATGTGATATATTAGATGTTAATCATATATTTGAATATTTTGATATTTTATGTAATTAGATAAGGTCATTTGAAACGGGGACAACTTTAAATTTCTTCGTGACGTTATCATCATCACCAAACATGGATGCACTGAGGCGTGCGATGAATCCCTCTTGATTGGGGTCACTGCAGTCACGCAGATTGTCAATGTTCTTGGATGCGTGGTCGATAGCATATTGCTGACGCGTATCGAATATGAGTCCGTTTATATTTTCACTGACCGCATAATATAGGTTGGGAGACTTGTTGTGATCAGCATTGTCTGTTCCTGGCGAGAAGTCGCCGCGAATGAACCGGTTGATATATTCGCTTGCCCCGAGGGAGCTGAATTTGAAGTTGTATATATGATGGTTTCCGCTGGGGAACGGGATGGGTTGTTCGGTAATAGATACGTTATTCCCGTTTAATAAGTGAATATATGCGCCCTTCAGGGATCCGCCAATGGGTGAGTACACGATGATGGATGAAAGGTCGGTCTTGTCTTTGGCAACTGCGAGTGTTAGCATAATACCGTCGTCGTCTGTTCTCGCTGTTACAACTGCGGATCCGCTTTGTCTGATACCACCAAAGTAAGTTGTGTTTATGTCGCCGTCCACCAAATGCTGGGGTCGCACGTGATTACCTGCGATGTAGCTATTCTCGTGGCTATTAACGGGGACTTCTGTGGTTCCTGATAGGACGGAAAGATTACCCTTGTCGGCGATGTTTTCGAGTCCGTCGCCGTCTCCGTCGCCGTTACTGGAGTGTTGGATGACCTGGATCTGGCTGATGGCTACAATGCCGTTATTTAGATCATTTGCGTATGCGGTGGAAGTTCCGTTTTTGACTCCAGGAAGTCTATCTACTGTGGCGGTGGGGTCTCCTGAAGTAACCATGCCGGACAATAGGTTAAAGTCGTTTGTGTTGTACTGGTCGTTCATGTTGTGTGGTTTGAATGTTATTTTAATGTGTTTGACCGCAGTATCTTCGGGAATGTTAAACCCTGATTCTCCGTAGTCCAGAAGCTCATACCGCTGAAGATATTTCTTATACACCGGGACGTCATCGTCGCAAATACCATAGTTATCTGAATCGGTCGATTTCATAAGATTATTTGTATCGACTCCGTTGGGGAAGTCGGATGGGTGGGCATGACTGTAGCTTCCATGAGAATGTTCGTCGGACGACGGGGATTCATCTTCTGTGGAAGCGCTTACATTCTGTTTCAAATCTTTAATTTCGTCCAAAAGTGTTTGTTTTTCACTGCGTTTATCCTCTTCATTAACCTGGTTATATCTGAACATTCCCGACATAAGTACTCCACCTATACCGATTAGCGCTGCGCCGGGTATTCCGCCAATTATTCCTAAAACGATAAACAACGTAATCAATAATATGTAACTTATGAACAACGTGAGTAAATTTATTAGCTGTTGGCTATCTAAATTTGCTTGCTTTTGATAATAAAGCTCATTTGACGATGTCATTATATATTATTGTATATATAAAATTACCTCATTGCGCCCTTTTTACATTTCTCGACCGGGTTGTTTTTCCGGAAGAATTCTGTTTTTTATGGGTTTTTGTACCTTTTCTTGATCTTTCACCGCCGTTTTTTTTATGCGCGGGTTCGTATGTGGGGTTCATTTGGTTGAGCATACTATCAAATGCCGATCCACCGATCATCATTGCGTTAATACCGCTATCGTCTGTCTCCTTGACACTATCCTCAAAACGCATCATCTTATTGTTATCCGATCCGTTACCCCCACCCCCGTTAAAGTTCATAAGACCGATAGGCACTGCGAGATTCTTGTTATGACGAAGGATGTGTTCGGTTTCAATATTTTCTTTGAAAATTCCTGATCCTATCATATACCCGCCACTCATAACTCGGTTATATTGGCTATTATAAACGAAATCGCTTGACATGTTATACTCTATGGTGATAAATATTATTAAGTTATGAACTGTAAATTCGCTTAATTTCGACAGACGTTTTTGTCTGTCGTTTTTCTTTTATGTGGTTCATTATATCGGCTGTTAGTTTATCGTCGTTAAAGTAAGACTGAAGACATGTTTCAACAAACTTAAATGAGAGGGGTGTTGCGGTACTCGTGTTTGCAAGTTTGAGCTTTCCGTCGCTTATTTCAATTGTCGAGTGGTTCGGATGTTTGCGGTTCATGTACTCCACAATATTATCACCGAGATCGCTCCTTTTATTTCGTATCTCTTTTATCTTATCATTATACGCTTTGATTTGATTATCAAATAAAACCCAGGATTTGATATGTTCTTCTAAATTCATTATATATAAAAGTTTTATATAATAAATCATCATTTTGCGAATAGTTATTTATATTTAGCGGCGTCCGCTTAAGCGACGAAGAGTTTTTCTAACCCGGCTTCCCATTTTGCGGGTAGAACCGCGCATTTTCTTTCCGTACGCGCGTTTAGCGGCAACGAGTCCGAACGGGACGAGTCCTGTGGAAATTGTTTCGATGAAGCCGCCTCTGCGCTTCGTGGAGATTTTTTTGTAGCGTTTGCCTGCACGCTGCGATTTGGACTTATTAAGCTTGGATTTGCGGATGAACTTTCTGGTAGCCATATAATATATGCCAATATTAAATATTTTTTTCGTCATTCGTGTATTTTTGTAATAAATGACTTACTTCTTAGTAAGAGTATGAAGTTTCCTAAAATAATGAGGAAAGATATAATAACAAAAATGAGTGAAATAAAAATGTACGGCCATATTTCTATCATGATCGTCTCGATTATCGGATAAAATAATTCCTTTATATTTTGTTTCACGTCGTCACGTTTTAATACGTTTAGGAATTCACCTATTAGCATTTCTTTTGTGTCGTCCATAATCATATATAATAATATTATTTGTAATTTTTAATGCGATTAAAGAAATATTAAACAATATTGTAATGACGTATGGAACAGAAAATACATATTCCAAACGAAGATTATGTTTTCGATAGTTTGAGTTTAAGTACGCCCATAAGCATTTTTGGGGGTGCTTATTTTACAAAAATTACAAATGATGATGGTGATGTTTTCATACAGACGCCTGCATGTACTACCAAATCAGGTGTGGTAAAATCTGGAAAAAGAATGTATGTTGATTTACTGTTTGATAAAACGGACGAAAAGATAATTGAGTGGTTCGAAAATTTAGAAGAACGTGCGCGAAATCTTATATATGAAAAGAGGGATCAGTGGTTCCAAGAATCGATAGACATTGACGACATCGAGAGCGCCTTTACGCCGTGTGTTAGACTATATAAATCTGGAACGTATTACTTGATACGTGTATTTTTAGACAACCCGAGACTTTATGGGGGAACCAAGAATGTCACTATTTACGACGATAGAGAAAACGAGCTTTCTATCGAGGACATCAATAGCGAATCAAAAATAATATGTATTCTTCAAATTCATGGCATTAAATTCACGAGTAAAAGCTTTCAGATTTACACACAGGTTAAGCAAATGATGGTAATCAAAAACAACATGTTTAATCGCTGTTGTATTGTCACGCACGGAGGATCAAGTAAGGTAAATGACATCGAAGATAACGACAATGTAATTAAAAAAACGATTGATACGACCGGTGAAATTGAAGACATTGTGATCGATGGAGGAAATGGTTTAGACGATGTACATCCATCTTTACAATCACCTCTACGCGATCAAGATGAATCTATTATTGAAACTATAAACGTTGCCGATGAGGATATATTATCGCATGAGACGACAGGTAGTCCGGTTATGGATCTATTTGATACAGATCATTCTAACGACGAAGAGACCGGCGTGTTGTGTGTTGGTGATGATATTGTCATTGATACATACGATATAGAAAATACCGATAAAGACGAAGACGACGATGGAGAATTAAAAGAGTTTGATATGAATATTGACGCGGATAACATGGAAAGTATAACATTAAGGAAACCCAATGATGTTTATTATGATATTTATAGAGAGGCGCGCGCGAAGGCCAAGGAATCGAGGAAAATGTCTTTACAAAGTTATATCGAGGCTCAAAATATTAAAAATACCCATAATTTGGACATCCTTGGTGAATCAAGTGACGACGAATTCGAGAAACAAATCTACGTAAGTTCAGGGTTTGACAATGAAGTGGGTGTTGATAATAGCGAATAATTGATATGTCAAAAACGGATTGAATATTAATTGTCTAATCTTATAATTTAGTATTTCTTTAGGAGTTTAACAAGGACGAAGTCGCAAAAACATTATAATAACATTTTTATGAAATTATTTTATCATCCCTTTTATATAATAAGATGCCCGGTTTCAAGACTATGCTCGATAAAAATGTTATAGCACCCATTTCTAAGTTGGCTCTTAATGTGTTGCCTAAAAAGAAAACTACCCGTATTTTTCTACTCCTCCTTGTAATCGTTGGTCTTCTTTTATGGTATAATAGAACCAGACTTCCCAAGCTTGGTATGACCGGTGGGCGCGCAAGAGCCGGTGGCGAATCTGGTGCTCCCTCGAATGCGGCGGTTAAGCCGATTCAGACGAGTCCGGAAGAACAGTACTCGAAGGTGCAGGGCGTCGTGACTGATACCCACGGTCTCGCACCTAGCTGCAAAAACAATACTTCCGTCGAGCCGTCTGATCTTCTCCCCAAAGACAAGAACAGCGAGTGGGCCAAACTTAACCCCCATGGTTCCGGTGATCTCGCCGATGTTAATCTGTTGAAGGCCGGTCACCACATTGGAGTGAATACGGTCGGGAGCACGATGCGCAACGCCAATCTCCAGATCCGCTCCGAGCCCCCGAATCCTCAGAACGCGGTGAGCCCCTGGCTCCAGACTACGATCGAGCCTGACCTTCAGCGCAAGTCGATCGAATAAGCACATACAAACATCGAGTATCTGATGTATTTAGTAACAATTGTATTTTAGTGAATTAATATAATATCAACATTATTTATGGGTATTGATATTTTAGGATATATTATAGTTGTTATTGTTAGCGTATTGTGTATAAAAATATATAGAGAATCAGATGCGTTTAATTTAAAGTGCATTATTTCTGACGTCGATGGAAATAAATACTGTGTTAGGGAACGCGCCAAGCTGGAAATGGCCGCTGATTTATTGGCGGTGGTAACGCAACGGATGTCTGACCTCGTTGAGTATATGGGGAAGCATCACGGTGACGACGAGCGTGTTAAGAGGTTGATAGAAAATTTCGACCCGCGGAATATCACAGAAACACTCCCCACAAGTAAATTAACTGCGTATAGTGAAAATAAGGGGGAAAAGATAGCATTCTGTTTAAATAAATCAAAGGATGGAAATAAATTAATAGATATGGAAACACTCACGTTTGTCGCAATTCATGAACTTTCCCACGTGTTGTCCATTGATATTGGTCATGGTGACGAGTTTTGGAAGAATTTTAAATTTTTGCTGGATAATGCTGAAAACGCTGGAATTTATAAGAATGTTGATTACAAAGAGACTCCACAGTCATATTGCGGAATGAAAATAACGGATAATCCATTTTTTGACTATTAGTATGATAACATGTTTTAAGGATTAAGCAGAATACATGTATTTTTTAAGTTATATAATATATATATAGATGACCATATATTATAAACTACATCATTTGGGGAAGGACAATGAAGTAAAAAAGATTTATATCTTTACTGGAAGTGATGACCCGAAAGATGTAGATGGAATGAAAGATTATGACGAAGATCAAAAGAAAAAGGTTGTCTTTGTCAATGATCTTATTTATCCGGACGATACGGTTGATATTATAAAGCGGAAACTTATCCGACATATATCCAATATTTCGTACCACGAAATACACATGTTTGCTATAAATGAGACAATCATGACATATAGACATTTCACAAATCAGCTATTCAAAAAAAACTCTAAACGGCAATCGGAACACATGAATGTGATAAAGAGTAACCTGGTGGACGATGAGATAAAGCGAGGGTTTTCTCTTACCGACGCAAAGACTGTCGATTATTCAGCACTTTCGTCAATCGATTTTTCGGAACCCTTTGTTAGATATATTTCAATTGACAAAAAATTTTCAGGCGATAATGAGTTCATGGACTCGGTTACAAATCCATTTACGATAGAAGATGACAATTTCTTTCTTTCGAGTGGGATGGTAAAGAATAATTTTGTTTCACTCGTGAGTTATGGCGACATAAAGGATAATACAATATACTTCTGTGATGCTGAAACAACCATAGAGGCGATGGGTTCTATTTCGGAGGAAAAAATAATTAATTATTATTTTCCGTCGTTGCGTGAGATGGGTGTGTTTGATGTAGAGGAACTAAATAAAAGGCGCAGTGATCTTATTGAAATGACCAAATCAAAACATGTTGATGCTTATATGAATGTTATTGATTCTTATTACAGTCTTTATGATGATAACAAGGAATCGGTTGAAGAAATGTTTCCAAAACACGGCATTGTTCGTATTGAGTTTGAGATATTAAACGTGGATGGCACGACTCTACCTTTTGATATTTTATACAAAAACATACACGCATCCAAAAAATACCCTATGGTAAAGACAGTGAATAACAAGAATTCGGAAAAGATTGTTCGATTTTATAGCGAGAAAACAAACAAGAATGGCGATAAGATACCGTACATGGAATCTCCTGAAATTTTCCGCGCTCTTAAGATGATTCCCAATATACGGGGTGTTTACTTGTATATACCTATTCGCGACGAGGTCGCTACCGGAACAATGGTGATCGGAATACGTGATAGTGGTGACATATATATAAAGTTAAAATTTACTTCTCATGTCACCAAATCTTACTGCGAAAACATTGTCCGTAAAAACTTTGATGAATTCATAAAGTCTATTAATGTATATTTCATAAAGGTGGGCTACGATGCAATAATGTTTGATGGATTAGATAACGCAAATATAAATATACTGAACATAGATTATTCTTACTTGAACCCAAATAAGAAAAAGGGAAAGGGTAAGGTGTCAAAGATCAAAACATGTATGAAGGAAATAATGGAATATAGTGAAAAGGACAGCATGTTGCTTTCTAAAAATCAGCACGTGTTTAATTTTAAAAAGTATATAAGACGTGGTGCAGATGAAAAAAACCGTGTATTATTGAAATTAGATACTGGTTTGGACAATACGATTTTAACCATACACAATATGGATTCGTTTGAATATCTAAACGTTTTACCCGTCTATCTGAGCGTTGTTATGATGCTTTTAAATGATACACTCGGTTCGGAAAAGGAGAAGTCTCTTTGTTTTAAGAAATCGTCGAAAATGGTTGCCCCCATCGAGGACAACACAGAAGTCGTTGCGGAACGATTAGACGAAAGTGATACTCTTAATGAAGGTGATCTTGACAACATGTTCTCCTTTAATGACGAAGACGGTGGTCTGGATCTATTAATTGGGGACAGTTCAGATGATGGTGAAGAAGGAAAGGTATTGGGGGATGACGGGGATGAAGGGGAGGGCGAGGGATTGGGGGATGAAGGGGAGGGCAAGGGATTGGGGGATGACGGGGATGACGGGGATGACGGGGATGAAGAGGAGGGCGAGGGATTAGAAGAGGGTCAGGGAGAGGACGACGAAGATATTGAAAGCTTTGATCTAGATGGCATGGACGACGAAGACGATATTGAAACGTTTGATCTTGGTGGCATGGACGATGAAGACAATGAAGACAATGAAGACGACAAAGACGACGACGATATTGAAACGTTTAATCTCGATAACTTGGATGATAATGGTGATGGGGATGGGGACGAAGATGGGGATGGGAATGGGGACGGGGACGATGATATTGAAAGTTTTAATCTCGACGACATGAACGACGATGAGTCGGATTCAGAAAAAAAGGGTGGTGCAAAGAAGGAACGAAAGCTTTGGGTGAATAGGATAGAACAGCGTGATAATATTTTCGATAAGTTTAAATACCCTGGTAAAGAATATTCAAGAACGTGTCCGTCCAACCAAAACAGACAGCCTGTTATTGTGACAAAGGAAGAGTTCGATGAGATAAATGAGAAACACCCAGGATCTTATTATCCCGAAGAAGGAACATTCGAAAAAAATCCGGACAAGGATAAATTTTCTATTAAATATCATACCAAAAAGGACGAAGAATATTATTATATTTGTCCCAAGTTTTGGTGCGTTGATGAAAATGTTGCGATGAATATAAAAAACGATTTGAAGTTAAATAAAGATGGTACTGAGTATAGAAATAAAGACGGTAATGTAGAAAGCAAAAAACCAGGTTTCTGTAAAAATATTCACGAGTTTGGTGTAAAATATAGTCAGGCATCTGATAAGGATAAGAAAATAGTTGATGATAAAGGAGGCCTCACGAAAAATGCATTTTACTATCCGTCATTCAAGGAGGATAATTACTGTCTCCCGTGTTGTTACAAATACTCTGACAGGACCCCAGATCATTTTGGAAATCCCCAGAAAAAGGCGGACACCTGTATGAAAACAATTCATGGGGAGACAGATAAGAAGCCGATTTCAAAGAAGGAATACCGAACAAACCCATATACAAAGATATTATCAGTGATACTTCAATCAGATAAGTTCCCTCTCCCACCTTTCCGTGGTGGGTACTTAAATATAACAACACAGAACATGTTCCGATTTAAAGGTATGGTATGCGATGATTCACATGACACATTTGATTGTCATCTCCGGGTGGGTGTGGAAGAAAGTGAAACACAATCGTTTGTCTCCGCGATGGCATGTATATATAAATTCGCTCTTAACAAGGGTAAAACAGTTTCAGTCGATTCTTTCAAACGGATTATTTACGATAATATTTCGATTGATCATTTTATAAAGCTTCAAAATGGAAATTTAATATCACTCTTTGACCAAACTCCTATAAAGTATGACGCCACGACAGAAGCATCGTTGTTGTACCAGAAGTTATCTGTTGGTGGTGACGACGAAACCGCCTTTTTCAAAAGAATATGTAATTCATTTGTTCATTTTAAAGACAATCTTCTCAAGGATGACGTGTTATTGGATCATACAATATTATGGGATCTTATGTGTGGTGACTTTGTTTATTTATTTGAAAATGGGATGAATCTTGTTATTTTTGAAACAACGCAAGACGATGCGGATAATTACGTGAAGCTTTTGTGTCCGTCTAATTATTACTCATCGACTAAATTTGATATTTCTAAAAAATCCGGGAAAAAAACGGTGTTTTTAATTAAACATGGGAGTAAGTATGAACCGATAGCCAGAGTGACATCTACTTCAACCGATCCAAAAATAAATTTCTTTATTGATTATAAATCGAATACATCTTCCAAGGTATCAAGTGAATACGAGTTGTTAAAAAAAATATCAAGTTACAGTGATAACTGTTATCCTATTCCGAGTATCCCATCGTTACACAATTATGATACCAATGTAATCAGGATGAAAGATGAAATATTTGATTATCTGAAAAGAAAAAAGTACACACATATTAAACAAGTGTTAAATTATCGAGGAAAGGTTGTTGGGTTTTCATGTGAAAAGAAAATTAAGGGAAAGACAATTCGGGGTATGATCCCGTGTTATCCGGGATATATAGATGTTAATATGGATATTTCTTTTTACAACGACAATTCTAATTATAATACTTACAATGACACAATTTCTTTTATGAAATTTGTTTCGTCCGAGTCGGATACGACTATTTACGTGGATCCACTAAAAAAGGTCCTGCGCAAGGGGAACATTGTTGGATTTATGACCCCACTGAATCATTTTGTAAAAATACACCCATCGGTGGTGGATAATACTGACGATGATTACGAATCAACAGATGTTATATTTATCGGAAAAGAAGATGAATTTATGGATACACTTATATATGAAAATATGAGCAGTCAAGATAAAAAGAGGAGTATATATGTGAAAAAAATACGACTCGAGAATTTCATTTTTACAATGTTTCGTCACAAGTTTAAAGGTTTGCTTGAAAACCCTGAAAATATAGAAACTAAAAATGAAATCTTGACGATTATAAATACGAGACACTATATGTTTGACCATAAGATCAATAAGATAAAGAAGATTGTGCGTGATATAATGATTGACCATTGTATTTTTGTGGATAAGTTTAATGATGCCTTTTTGGAAGACATGGATATACAAAATATCCACGAATATATCATAGATTCAGAAGACGATAAAATACTTGTCCCGAGTAAAAACCTTACAAATGAAAACTCGAATGAGGATATGTATTTTATTAAACTGTCCGATGAGCTAGTGCGTTTTCCGTCGCTGAGGAAATATATATTGGACCCGAATGGATACATCGAGGCAATAAACGATGAATACAATATATCACCGAACGAAGTAATATTCCCAGAATCGTCCATTACGCGCGAACTATTGACCAATATAGATAGATGGAGTTCATACAATCATCCATACGAAACGGCATTTGACACTGTTTCACCATTGAAAACGGTTATAAATAAAAGGAGTGTGGATTATAAAAATCCGGTGAAGCCAACTACATCTCAACCTCCCCGACTTAAAAAGGCAGTTGGTGGGAAAAAAAGGGGCACATATAAAAATGTATCAAAGGTCATTGGGTTACGTACAAGAAGGCGCGCGGCGATAAAAAATAAGTAAGGATATTAGATTTTATAATGTTATTTCATATTATTATAGTTTCTTATAATATGAGATTAAATGATTGGTTAATGGCACTCGTAATAATAATTATATTTTGTGGATTGATGGTCTTTTCACAAGTTTCCGGAAAACTTGACGACATCAAAAAAAATTGGCACCTATATAAGTGTAATCCATTGATGATACCGTTTGCTGGGTATGTCGGAGAAGATCCAGGTAAAACCTTTTCGAGCTGCGTGGTTAGTGCGTCTTCCGGATTTGTACAAACCGCGCTAACACCATTAACACAAGTGTTCGATAGCATTACTACTGTTGCAAGCAAACAGGAGGAATCGACAAACAATGCCAGGAAGGCATCCACCGGTATTCGGTCAAAACTTTCAGGTTTAGGTAGTTCTATGTTTGGTGTTATATTCTCATTTTCCACTGAGGTTTCGCGACTTGGTATAAAAATCAAGGATACCATGAATAAAATGGCGGGTGTGATAGCGACAATGGTTCATGTGTTATCGACTTCAATGGATACAATGACGAGCATTTGGAAGGGTCCGCCTGGACAAACACTTAGGTTTGTTGGTGGAATGTGTTTCAAGGACGACACACTTGTTCAACTGAGTGACGGAGTGTTAAAAAAGATTAAAGATATTTCGATAGGAGATGTATTGAAAGACGGCAGCATGGTAATGGGAACAATGAACTTGTTGAATAAATATAACAATAATCACCTCGACGATTTATATGTATTCAAAAACAAAGGATATAACCACACTGATATTTATGTAACTGGTTCTCACTTGGTTAAAATAAACGACGAAGAGTTTGTTCCCGTAAGATGTCACCCTGAATCGTCAAAGTGTGTTGAAAACGAGGATAAACTCATATGTTTAATAACAAATACACATGTTATACCGGTTGGGTGCTATGTGTTTGGTGATTGGGAAGATAATGGAGAACTTCCTGATGAAATAAAATATGTTTCAAAAAAAATAAAACGGGACATATAATATGACAGACAATATAAACGAAATTAAAAAATTAATATCAGATATTAACGATAAAGGATATTTTGATAAATATGGTGGCAGCTTCCTCTTAGTATTTGTTGTTGTGACCTCGATAGGTTTGATGATTTATTATTCGTATTTTATGGAAAATTTGGGGTACATTAAAAAAAATTGGGATGTGCAGCGATGTGTTCCCATGAACATGCCTTTTGTAGCGGAGGTATTCCCACCGACTGACGGAAAAACAAAGTCATCATTCATCTTCGAGAATTTCAACTATTGTGTGGATACCATATTAAAGGGTGTTGTTGATTCTGCTGTATCACCTCTACAGGTGGCTATGAATTCGGTTGTCGGAATTGTTACAACGGCACAATCATCACTGAATCAGTTATGGCAAGGATTAAACGCAATTAGATCTAGAATATCCGCACTGGGGATGTCTATAACGATTAAAATATACGGAATGCTTACAGAGTTCAGACGATTGATGTATAAACTACAGGATACGTTTTCAAAAATCGCAGGTGTGTTTGCGGCGGTATTTCAAAGTATAATGTCTGTTTATTATACGAAGCAGTCCTTTATTGGGGCATTTTATGAGATTATTCAGATGGTTACAGTCTATTTTATATCGTTGGCGATAATGTTCTATTATATTCCGTTTTTTGTTGGGGTTCCAATGGGGATATTTTTCAGCACTGTTTCCACCCTACTTGTTTTGTTATTAACTCAACTTACAGTTGCCGCCACACCCATTTTGGACATGTCACAATATTGGGTTCCACGCATTCCCGGGTTTTGTTTTTCAAAAGATACAACGTTGAAACTATATGATGGAAGTTATGTAAGAATATCCGATATAAGACCAAGTGCGGTTCTTCATGATGGATCTATTGTCACGTCATGTTTTAAAATGAAGAATTATACAGAAAACATGTATAAAATAAATAACAATATTGTTGTGACACCGGAACATGTGATATACATTGACGATAAACCATTAAGCGTAAAAAAAAGCGGAGTTGGTAAAAAAGTCGAATACACTGACGAATTTCTCTATTGTATAAACACTACGAACAAACGAATAAATATAGACGGTTATATATTTGGTGATTACGACGAAGTGTCTTCTTCTGAAAATGAAACGTTGTGTAAAAGAACAGGGATAACAAAGAGTTCTCATTATTGGAAAATGTTTGAAGGGGGGTTCCACCCGGATACACATATTGAATTAAAAAGTGGTGAGATTAAACAGATGAAGGAAATCAAAGTTGGAGATAGATTGGTCGGGGATATAGAAGTACTTGGTGTGGTGAATGGATGTAGCCGAAAACTCGTGAAACATGCCAGCGTGCGCGATTCGAAAAACGAAAACATTGTGTGTAGTGATAATGTACAACTGAAAATGTTTTTTGGGAAGACCAGCAGCATTCCTTTGAATGAAATGTTTGTTTCTAACCGGATATTAAATGATACACATGAAAGGACTATCAATTTGTTAACATCCACGAGTTACATACCCATCGGATTTAATATGTTTTGGGACTTTGACGGTCTAATGAAACATTATTTAGATACAGAATAAAATAAAATGTGTGTGATAATATATAATAATGACATTCGAAGTGCTTGGAATGAAGTTTCGAATTATTTACCTCGTTATCATTGCGGTATTGATGTTTTTTATATTTACGAATATTCTTACTTGTACCTGTAAGGTAACTGCTCGGGATATGTACTCGCGTATTAAAAAAATCGTATATGCCAATACGAAGACGGAGGGTATGGAAATAATGGGTTATAACGACGAGTTCCCAAAGTACGGAGACGCCGTTGCTGCGCATGAAACACACAGTCTGGCTGGTCCCCAAAAACCGGTGGATGCCGAACAAGCGGAAGCGGATGTAGCACTTGACGAGGACAAGCTTTTTGTTTTTTCGAATACAAAATTTGCACCAGAGTGTTGCCCAAGTGCTTACACGACTGGTCAGGGGTGCGCGTGTATTAGCGACCGCATAAAGACTCATATTGGTACGCGCGGTGGTAATAATTAAATTTAAATAGATTTCATTCCAATCATATATCGTCTAATTTAGACTATATACGATTATTTACACCCTTTGTCGAATGGAAAATAACGACATTCAATGGACGAATTGTATGTTAGTAATAATATTTCTAAAATATAAGTTTGAATATACTTAGACACGGAACCGTGAATATATGTATATAATGTATACTGACGCAGAACGTATCGCCATCTCTTTTTTGGATACGATAAACCAACTCAGAAAAATACAAAAACGTGTTAAAAACAACGGTGATGATGAGAATAGTTATATTATCAGTCAGTTAATAGTAAGTTCTATTAACAATATTGAACGAAACGGCGGAAAGGTCCGATTGAATGAAGATAATATCCTCACCTTGGCAGAGTTCAACGAAATTTGTTCTTCGCAATCAAAGTTGTAAACCGCGTCATTGTTATTTATGGGTCGTATCGCATGGTCTACATGTATTATATTAAATATGCGTATTCGTATTCCACTATTTCACTTCTACACGCAAAACACTCGACGTAGTTGGTTTTTCCCGAACAATCATCGCATATAAGTATATGGTTGCATGGTCTAAAAATAACGTTCCTTAATTGGTCGCAGCATATGATACATGTTACCGAGTCCTTTTCCGCATCAATGTTTTTATTTTTCAATATTCCATGGTATGCTTTTATTTGAAAATTGAGACATTCGTTATCGATTTGAAGTTTCTTTGCATTTTTTTCATAGTTTTCGAACATTTCCACGACATCTTTATTGTTGTCCATGTCTAACTTAATGAGCGCATCAACATGCCGTTGTAGTTCCTTGTTTTGGTCTTGAAGAACAGTAAATGCTTTCGTTGATCTTTTTAATTTTAAAATAAGACCGGTGATAGTTTTATTATTTTCCTCTATCTCGTTGTCCAACGACGTTTTCGAGTTAATTTCATATTTATCTTGCATGATTGATATGAAAATATACAATATTATATTTTGTTCGTTTGATAAAAAAATGTATTTATTGTTTTTATGTAAGTAATATTTTATATTTTAGATTTAGGTTTAGATGTATAAGGTACTCATCAACTCCGTTTTCTGGTCCTTTTTCAACAGCTTTTGTACTACGTCAGTAGTCACGGTGTATGGGAACTGAACATCCAATGACATTTCAGTTTCGAATAAGTTTGTACCTGGCTTCATTAGTCGGTATAGATTTAACTTGGTGTAGATGATTTCCATACACCGTTTCAAATTTCTAACTCCCTTCTCCTTATGGGTATAGTTATCAACAATATAACTAATAACTTCATCTCCTACTGTAATATCCTCTTCGGTGAATCGGATCTGTTCCCTGATCTTTGGGAGAAGATGGTCCTTTGCGATAACCACCTTCTGCTTTCCATCATACCCATCAGTCTGAATTCTATACATGCGGTCGCGCAGGATAGGATTAACCTTGCTCTCGTCGTTATAGCTGAAGATGAATAGGCACTTGCTGAGATCGAACTTTATTTCTGAGAAGTACTTGTCTTGAAATTCCGTATTTTGTGACGTATCCGTCAAGTGTGTGAGGATTCCGATAATCTCCTCGCCCTTGGCGGTATCACTGATTTTGTCGAGCTCGTCGAAGTAAATCACGGGGTTCATTGAGTTACACTTCATGAGAATTTCTACAATTTGACCCCATGAACTGCCTTCGTATGTATATGAATGTCCTTCCAAAAAGCTGCTATCGGTTGCGCCTCCAAGAGCGATGAACGCAAACTCACGACCAAGAATCTTGCTAATACCCTCCTTAACAAGAGTGGTCTTACCTGTTCCCATGGGACCCTTTATCGCAACAGCTGTTCCGGTCGCTGAAGGGTTGGAGATCCATTGACCCACAAGCTGCATAATCTGCATCTTTGCGTCATTTAGACCATATACCGCAGAGTCGAGGGTATTCTTTGCGTTTTCCATAAATTCATGACACGCATCAACTCCTGACTCGGCAGTAATTTCCATGTTATTATATTTATTGAATGGGAGCTTCATAAACGTATCCACCCAGTTCTTGATTTTGTAAAATTCGCCTCCTCCGGGCTCAATATATCTGAGCATATTAAGTTTCTTCAAAGCACACGCCTTCATATCTGCCGGGATGTCGCGTTCGAGAATAGTTAGGCGGTATGGCTTATCAACACGCGATAGTTTGTTGATTTCCTCAAGCTCCTTGATGATTTTTTCTTGTTCGCCGAGTTCCATCTTTTTAAAGAATTCAAAATCGTTCATCACGTTTTTGTCGGAGAGAAGTTTTCTGAATGATGTAGTGTTCTTTGATTGCTTTTTCACGATAGTTTTTTCGTATTTTTTCTCAATATCCTTGAGCTCCTTTTCTGCCACGACGAGTAGGTCTTCTGTGACAGAATTCGGTACTTTCTTTTGTTGTTCTTGTAGCGCAACAATCATTTGCTTGGTTGATTCGATGTCCTCCTTCGTGTAGGAATTTGACTTTTTGGAAGATGACCTTTTAGAGGACTTCTTTTTGGGAACATCCTCGTCCTCGTCCTCGTCTTCTTCGTCTTCGTCCTCATCCTCGTCTTCGTCTTCGTCTTCGTCTTCGTCTTCGTCTTCGTCGAAGATATAATCTTCGTCGTCGTCTTCGTCTTCGAATAATTCGCAGGTAGGATCACTGAGATCGATCTGTCCGTTTTTCCCTCCTCCAAGGGTGAATATTATATTGAACTTTTTGAATCCTCGCTCGTCGCCTTCGTCATCCGACTCATCCGAATATTCTTCCTCGTCTTCGTCCTCCTCTTCATCGCTCTCAGACTCAACGATTCTTTTCTTTCGGTTGATCTTCTTGACCTTCTTGCTTTTGTTCGACCGAGTTGTAATAACATTTGATTCCTCATCATCGTCCTCCTCTTCGGTGCTGGTATCTTTAACGGATTTTTTAATTTTATTTTCGGAAAGTCGAGATTTATAGGTTTTCTTTAATAGTTTATTGAACGCGTCCTTGTAGTTTTTTTTCTCACCGGCTTCTTCCTCGTCGGTGTCGCTAATAAACTCTTCGTCGTCGTCACCACCACCATCATCTGATCCATATTCGTGATTCCGGTCACGTTTCGTTTCCTTCGTTGATCGCGGAGAAGGGGCGGACGAAGTTTTGCCGGAGCGCGAGGTTTTATCTTTTGATTGAGAGACCATTTTTTTTTACTATACTACTATTCTATTTTTTAATTCAATTTTGCATAATCTTAATAATCTTATTAAAATTGAAATAAAGAATCTTAATATATCTCATCTATATACAATATGGTCGGGTCTAATGAATCAAAACATCTCCATTCTAAAATCATTGGGATACAATTTAGCATTTTGTCTCCCGATGAAATTAGAAAAGCATCCGTAGCCGAAATTACAAACCGAGACACGTATGAAAATAATAAGCCAAAAATTGGCGGACTCTTTGATCCGCGCATGGGTGTGCTTGAACCCGGTCTCATTTGTCCAACGGACGGGCTTAGTTATATCGAAACGCCTGGATATTTCGGACACATTGAGCTTGCGAAGCCAGTGTTTTATATACAATACCTAAATACGGTTATGAAAATTTTAAGATGTGTGTGTTTTAAGTGTAGTAAGTTATTATTGAACAAAGATAAATATAAGCATCTCCTTAATCTTAGTCCTGAAAAAAGATGGGATAACGTCTTTGCGCTTGCCAACAAAGTAAAGAGATGCGGTGAAGATACTGAGGATGGATGTGGCTGTAAGAGACCGAATAAAATAAAGAAGGAGGGTCTTTCCACAATTACCGCAGAATGGGATAGTTCAGAAGGAGAGTCAGTAACCATGAAACTTACCGCCGAGTTTGTCCTGAAAATGTTTAAACGAATTTCGGCAGAAGATGTAGTCTATATGGGGTATAGTGATGTATGGTCTCGACCGGATTGGATGATCTGTCAAGTACTCGCAATTTCTCCTCCCGCGATCAGACCATCGGTAAAGCACGACTCCCAACAGAGAAGTGAGGACGACACCACGCACATATTTGTGAATATTATAAAAACAAACAAAATATTACAGGAGAGGATGGATCAAAAGGATCCGCCGGTCGCCCCCAACGTTATTGAAGATTGGGCGCTCATGCTTCAATATTATATTGCAACTCATATTGATAATAAGATTCCAGGAGTGAATTCTGTCGCACAGCGATCTGGACGACCACTCAAATCGATTAAAGAAAGGTTGAACGGAAAAACCGGGCGTGTGAGAGGAAATCTTATGGGAAAGCGTGTTGATTACAGCGCACGCTCGGTTATTACAGCGGATCCGAATTTGTCTATCCGAGAGCTGGGTGTTCCGCTTAAAATCGCTAAAAATATTACAAAGCCGGTCACGGTAAATGATAATAACCGAACTTTCCTGCTTAAGTTAATTCATAATGGTCCGGATAATCATCCTGGCGCAAAAATACTTGAAAAGAAAAACGGTGAAAATATATCTCTTCGACATGCTGATTTAAAGACGATCACTCTACGAAACGGGGATATTGTGCATCGTCATATGATGGATGGCGACGCAATTCTATTTAACAGACAACCTACACTCCACCGAATGAGCATGATGTGTCATATTGTACGGGTCATGAATCGCGGCGACACGTTTAGAATGAATGTTGCCGACACCAAGCCATATAATGCTGATTTTGATGGAGATGAGATGAATCTTCATATGCCACAGGACGTGGAGTCTGAGGTGGAGCTGCTTAATCTGGCATATGTCCCACATCAGTTGGTGAGTCCCGCCAACAATGCGTGTATTGTGGGTATCTTCCAGGATTCTCTTTTAGGTGCTAATCGATTTACACGCGATACAGTCAAACTGACTCAGCGTCAAGCAATGAACTTGTCGATGTATTCAAAATCGTTGGACTTGAGTATATTTGAGAATAAATCGGTGACGAGTTTCGACATCCTATCTCAGATTATGCCGAAAATGAGTGTTCGGTCCCAAACCGGAGCTTTTGACGATGACAAAGATGACCGCGCTACATCAAATAATGTGGTTGAAATCATTGATGGTAAATATAAGCGAGGTCTTCTCGATAAGGGGTCTCTTGGATCAGGATCGAGGGGACTCCTTCACAGAGTGTATAATGATTATGGTAACATGAGATGTGCACAATTTATCGACGATCTTCAAAATATTGTGACCGAATACATGAAAACGTCGTCATTTAGTGTAGGAATCAGTGATCTTATATCGAACGACGAGACCACGCAAAAGATCGACGAGATTATATTTGATAAAAAGAAGGAGGTGAAGCAGCTTTTGGATCAAGTCCAGATCGGTGTTTTCCAGAATGATTCTGGCAAGTCAAACAAGGATGAATTTGAGACCCAAATTAATAATATTTTGAACAAGGTCTCTGCTGAAACGGGTAAGGTGGGACTTAATAGTTTAAGCCCAGACAACCGGTTTGTCCGAATGGTAAAGGCAGGTTCAAAGGGAAGTGATCTTAACATATCATTTATGATCTCATGTCTTGGTCAGCAGAACGTGAATGGAAAGAGAATTCCTTATGGGTTTGATGACCGTACCCTTCCCCACTTTTCAAAATACGACGATTCGCTTGGTGCACGCGGATTTGTTGAAAATTCATATATTAACGGACTCTTCCCAGAAGAGTTATTCTTCCATGCCATGGGCGGTCGCGTGGGTCTTATTGACACAGCAGTGAAAACTTCACAGACAGGTTATATTCAGAGACGCTTGATCAAGGGTATGGAGGATCTAAAAATGGAATATGATATGACTGTGAGAAACAGCAAGGGGAAGATTGTTCAATTCAGTTACGGCGATGACAATATTGACACGGTAAAGGTTGAAAACCAGAAACTTCCTCTTGTCAAGATGTCGTACGAGCAAATATATGCGCACTTTTATATTCCAAACGATAATATGATTTTATACACACCTTCTACCAAAAAGAGATTCACCAAACAAAAGAAGGAGTGTGAAGTGAAGGTAAAGAAGTATATCGACTATATGATTGAAAGTCGTGATCAAATTGTGAAAAATGTTTTGAAAAATAAAAATAAGGATGTTGTTCATCTTCCGGTTAATTTCATGTATATCATTAACAATATTATTAACAACTTTAAAACGACAAAGGATTCCATGGTGGATATTACCCCACTGGAAGCACTTACGATGATTGAAAATAACTTTGATAATATGTCCGCCACGGATATGATAAAACCGAATGAGTTATTTAAGGTTCTATATTACTATTATCTCAATCCCAAGGACCTTATTTATGTAAAGAGATTCAATAAGGACTCTCTTACGTGGTTGCTTGAGAGCATCCATATGTACTATAAGAAGGCAATTGTTGCGCCAGGTGAGATGGTGGGGATTATTGCGGCACAATCGATTGGAGAGCCCACCACTCAGCTTACACTCAACACGTTCCATTTTGCGGGTGTGTCGTCTAAGTCAACCGTTACTAAGGGTGTCCCACGAATTGAAGAAATCCTCAGTTTGTCAGATAATCCCAAGAACCCATCAATAACGATCGCGCTCAAGGAAGACGATTGCACAGATCGCGCCAAGGCACAGGGCATCTCCACTATGATCGAGCATACCAATCTCGCAGAGATTGTCAAATCGTCGCAAATATATTTCGACCCCAATGATTACGCGAGTCAGATTCAAGAAGATGATCTTATGATGCGTCAGTTCTTTGAGTTTGAAAACATGATTGATGAGTGTCTCGGTGAAAAACCTGCGGACGATGACAATAAGTCGAAATGGGTGGTTCGTCTGGAAATGGATGCTGAGAAAATGCTTGAGAAGAATTTGACTATGGACGACATCAACTTTGTTCTCAAGAAGATTTACAACGATGAAGTAAGTTGTGTTTACAGTGATTATAACAGCGACAACCTCGTATTCCGAATTAGACTTGTTCATATGAAAAAGGAGGGATCCAAGAAGGACATCAATGTGTCGTCTCTTGATCAGTCGGATGAAATATATATGATAAAGAATTTCCAGACGCATATGCTTAACAATATTGTTCTGCGCGGAGTTAAGAATATAACAAAGGTTATTTTGAGAAAGGTCATTGATGAGGTAAAAATGGTAGATGACAAGTACGAGACGAAAGAGATGTGGGTACTGGATACGGTCGGTACAAATCTCATCGATGTTCTGGCGCTTGACTATATTGATTATACCAATACGACAACCAATCACATCAACGAGGTGTATAGTGTATTGGGTTTGGAAGCGGCACGTCAGACACTATATAATGAATTTAGTGAAGTGCTGGAAGATAACTCGTACATCAACTACCATCATATGTCGTTGCTATGTGATAGGATGACATACAATACCAAAATGACATCGATCTTTAGACATGGAATTAACTCTGATAATATTGGTCCTATCGCAAAGGCGTCGTTTGAGGAAACCCCCGAGATGTTCCTCAAGGCAGCCAGACATGGAGAAATGGATCACATGAGAGGCGTGTCTTCCAATATCATGTGTGGTCAGGAGGGATATTTCGGAACAAGCAGTTTCCAGGTTGTCATGGACGTGAATCGAATGAAGGATCTGGACGATGTCACCCCGGAATTTATGAATAAGTCGGAATTCTTGGATAAATTGTATTCTTCAAAGGAGGGTATGTCTGAGTCCGGGAAGTGTAGCGATAAGGAACTTAAGATTGAAAGTGTCATTACAAGCGAGGCGACGATTGCCGGAAATGACGATGATTATATGCCGGATTTTTAGAATATTCCAAATAAATTAAGTTGAATAATAATATTATTATTGTTTTTATTTCTAATTATGAATAATTGAGAAATAAAATGTACGAATTGTAAAGATATTTTAAAATTGAAAGTAAGTATGTTTTTTTTGACCATATACTAAAAATGGAATCTAAATTAAATCCCCCCGACTGTCTTGACCGATATACTCCTAACGTTAGCGAGATGAGCTCTGAAGACATATTAACGACGCAATCCGCGGAACCAGTACAGAGTGGATTTTTCAACTTCAAAAATATAGACATTTCATCTTTTGGTTTCGCAAATGATTATACTCCACCCTATTCTCATAATTGTATATTTTATGAGCTATATGTAAAATATATAAAGTATGGTCTCCATACAATGACATTGAATGAATACTATCCGTTGATTATGTCGATAGTTTCCTCGCATAGCAAAGTTGGTATGTTTTATTCAATATACACATCGTCTATACAAAATGATCACACCAAGGAAGCATTTTATGATGTGTATTCGAAGACATCCAGATGCTACACTGCTCTTAACCGGTTCGCTGTTTTATGTAAAAATAAATATACAAAGAAGTATGATTTGAATACGGATATGTGTATGAACAGTTTGGCAAATTATGACGAAAAACAGGTTATATCAATAATCGAGGATGGGAGACTATATAGATTTTGGGGGAAGGATCTTTATATGCTGATAAATAAAAAGCTTTCCGGCCACTTTGAATATTCCCCCGAACCAGCGAAACTTACAAATCCTTACACAAATAAGATGTTTAACCTATCGTCTCTATATAAGATATACTTCTTCCTCGTGGGGACCACGTGGGGACCACCAAAGTTATTTGAGTATTATTTCAAATGTAACTTTAATATGACAATATTTAAAGGACTTTACTATGCTGAAATACGGGAAGAAATCATAAATGAGACGGTACGTTTTATGAGTGATGCTCATCTTATTGAAAATGTGAATGATATGCTGGATTCGTATATAACAACAAATACACCCAAGATAAGTGAGAACTACCCCAAAGACGTGTTGCGCAACCATATGTTGGGGTATGTCAAGATGTATATATTATCGTGCAATTCGCTGTGTGTGTCAAAAAGACAATACTATGTTCGATTGCTCAACACAAAGCTGAAACAGTTCTTTATTGATAATCCTCTCTTTGGTAGAGAAACGATTAAGCGCATACCTATATATCTTAATAATAATCCGTTTCTTGCCACGGGTAAGTTTAAGAACGAGAAAAAATATCAAACAAACGTAATTGTTAATACATTTTACCACACCGACAATTTCAATGAAAACACAAGAATAACACAGTTGATTAAGAATACAAATAATATCATTGGGAATAGTTTTATGAATGGAACTACACGACATGTTATTATGGAATTAGACGATTATCTTACTTCAATAGACAGTGACAGTGACGATCGCGACGACGATGACAGTGACGATCGCAATGACGATGATAGTGACAGTGACCACGACAGTGGCATATTTCACCGAAATCCCATGAGCTGAGTATGGTGAAGTTGAATCTTCCAACACCGACGATAATGTAACGATCGGTGTGTGAATATGATATTGAGTGTATAATATGTAAATGAATTATATATTACACAATTTTATAGTTTATTTTATCTTTTGCGTATTTTTTTTCTTTTAAGAGTGCGCGATTTTTTTTTACCACCTTTTTTTGAATGTGTCTGTTTGTTAGAGTTTCTTGATTTCTTTTTCAAAGATTTCTTAACTCTTCTTTTTTTTCCTCCGCCAACAGTTGACCCGAGATTAAACGCGCCGTCGCTTTTATCGAGATTTATCTCAAACTTTGAATTCTCTGCCTGTTCAGCACCAAGTTGTATGAGTCTTGCGTTAATATTGCTTGTTTCGGCATCGATCGACCCCCCGGTCTCACCAATTGGTGTTACCTCAAATTGTTTCTGACCACCTGATCCTCCTTTCATAGATATGGTGGATCTCGACTTCTTTTTTAAATCCCGGATAACCAGTGTTAAACCTTTATTTACTGTCATATATAATTAACACATAAAAAGATTTAAACCGATAAAAATTAAAATACCAATGAACGACAAACAAAAGATTCAGCTCCAACAGATGATTAAAGACAACGACGTGGAAGACCACACAGAAGAGATCCGCAAGATAAAGCACAGTGTGCTTATTCGTAAAGATTTGAAGATGATGGAAATGCTTAAAACCAAATATGCCGAGATACGCAAGCATGACGATAAGAAGTTTTCGGAGTTGTGTATGGTTCAGTGTTCGTTCCTCTATGAACACTACACTGACATATATAACAAGCTTAAGAGCGATGAAGTTAATCTCGGAATTTTTGCGCAGTTTCTTCACGTATTGGAGCGCATTGAAAACGAGGAACTCGATCAGCACGAGGGATCATTTGAGATTGGTAAGCTTCTCAAAAAAATTTATGTTGATACCGCACTTCTAAAGGCAGATACAATCGGCGGTGAAACAGTGGGTGATGGTGTTGGGTCTGTAAAGAAGCCCATTAACATTAACTGGAAAGAATTTAAAACTATGTCCCAATGTAATAAGTAATGAAGACACTTGTAGTGGTTGAGTCTCCTGCCAAATGTAGGAAGATTGAATCATATTTGGGGGAAAATGAATATACCTGCGTCGCGAGCTATGGACATTTTCGACAGCTCGCGTCTCTAAAAGACATTAATGATGTATTTAACATAACATTTGTGGAAATGGATGAAAAGAAGAAGTACATAAAGGCACTACGTACCGCAATAAATAAAGCAAAATCTGTTATACTTGCAACAGACGATGACCGCGAAGGAGAGGCAATTGCGTGGCATATATGTGACGCATTTGGTCTTGATGTATGTAGCACGCCACGGATTGTATTTCAGGAGATAACCGAGACGGCACTCAGGGCGGCGGTAACTAATCCTGGGCGGATTAATATGGATATTGTCAATGCGCAACATACGCGACAGATAGTGGACATGGCACTTGGTTTCAAAATATCACCTCTTCTTTGGAAAGCAATCACGCGAAAAAGCAAGACTGGACTTAGTGCGGGAAGATGTCAAACACCTGCTCTCAAACTGGTATTCGATAATAATGCGATTGTGAGTCAGCATCCTGGGTCGCTTTCCTATTCTACCACCGGATATTTTACATCCAAGAACATTCCATTTGATTGCAGTAAGAACCACGGAGTGAGTGGGGAGATTGAGTCATTTCTGGAAGAAACTGTTAATTTTGACCATATCCTTGTATGCTCTGAGCCAACGGATGTGACAAAGCGACCACCGGTTCCGCTTATTACATCATCACTTCAACAATATGCCAGTTCTAACCTCGGGTATAGTCCGAAGGAAACAATGGCACTGTGTCAGAAGTTGTACGAGAATGGTTATATTACCTATATGCGAACTGACAGTGCGGCTCTGAGTCAAGAGTTTATTGTGTCGGCTATGGAATATATTGTCACGGCGTATGGAGGAAAATATGCGAATAAAGATATGGTTAAAGATGTCACAGACGATCCTGATGAAGAAAGGGATCATGACGGGGACCAGTCCAACCTCGCGGAAGCGCCAGGGGGCGCCCAGGAGGCACACGAGGCGATTCGTCCGACAGATGTGTCAGTAAAGGATCTTTCAGACAGCATGGACAATAAGGAAAAGCGCATGTACGCATACATAAGAAACCACACACTGAAGTGTTGTATGGTCGATGCCAAGTTCAATAAGATTGTTGCGAGTGTGTGCGCACCGGAGAAGAGTCAATACAAGTACAGTGCATTGGCGGTGGCGTTTGCCGGATTCATGGTCGTTGATGGGGTCGAGGATGACCCATATTACGCGTTTCTGATGTCTTTCAAGAGCGGTACAGTGGTGGATTATAATTCGGTTACAAGTAAATGTACCCTGAAGAATACAAAGAACCGTGTCAATGAGTCCAAGCTTGTTCAGTTGCTGGAGGAAAATGGCATAGGTCGTCCATCTACATTTTCAAGTATTGTGGATAAGATACAGGCACGCGGGTATGTGAAGAAGAAAAACGTGGAAGGAAAGAAAATGGATGTCGTTAATTATGTTTTGACAGATGATACTTTAGTCGAGACCAACGAGACGTGTGTATTCGGCTCAGAAAAGAATCGACTCGTGGTTCAGCCATTGGGGCAGTTGGTGCTAGAGTTTCTGAGTAAGCACTTCGACGATCTCATCAACTATGAATATACACGGGATATGGAGGTTAAATTGGATCAGATTGCGAAAGGAAAAAACAATAAGGAGGCAGTTTGTAGTGGATACTACGAAGATATATTATCGCAACTGAAACGCTATAATGATGGGAACAACAGTAAAATATCTTATAGATTTGACGAACACCACGAGTACATTATGGGTGCTCATGGTCCGGTTATTAAGTGCACACACGGTGAAGATATTACTTGGAAAAAAGTGCGAAGTGGTGTAACATTGGAACAGGTGCGGGAAACTGGTGCGACCCTGGAGGATGTCATTGACTGCGAAAACGAGGATAGGTCGCTTGGTACATTTAAGGATATTGGTGTGCTTTTGAAGAACGGGCGTTATGGACCATATGTGATGTATGACGGGAATAACATTGGATTGAAATCAATTGACAAGCAATACTCAAAGATAACTATAGCTGACGTAATAGACATGCTTGGAGAGGAAAAGGGCGAACCGGTTGGGAATTCCAGTATATTGAGGGTAGTGACCTCATCAATATCGGTGAGAAAGGGAAAGTTTGGGAACTATATCTACTATAAGACACCCAAGATGTCGAGACCAAAGTTCGTGAAGCTTGCCGCTCTCAAGAGCACGTTTATGAGCTGCGCGAAGAAGGATCTTATCGAATTAGTAGAAGGAACGAATAAATAAATTATTTGTATATGTATATTAAGAATGCCGGCTTTAGAGATGAAAGACGATGGTAAAATGGTATTTTTTATTTCAGGGATCTATTTTTTTATTAATCTGGTAACGTTGTTTTTATTTTCGACACGCACAAATTTCATACCCTACGATAGAGGAGTATCGTTCTTTATGACAATATTCGCCTTTATTTTTGCGGGTATTTATTCAAGCATGAGAGCCCCATATGTGAAAATGAAAGAATACAATTTCTTTGGTTTAATTACAAAATCAAACTACTTCATTATTTTTTCTCCGGTTATTATTGGACTTTTATATTTATCCCTTTTAATTTCTTCAGGAGAAAGAACTACATTGAGCTCCCCCCTCAATGAAGAGTGTGGAAACAATACTTCCGGGTCGGCAAACAGTGTATATGGGTCTTTACGCAACAATAACAGAACATTCAATACGACTGAACAATGGAGGGTTGGAATCATTACCATGTTAAACTTTTTTATCGCAATCATGGGCGGACTTTACATTAAAGCATTCGGCTTTATGGGAATAACAGGCGAACTTGAAGAATATATTAATGGATATACCGGGTTGGCTATTCTCGTTATATTGGTTGGAACACTTGTTGGATCACAATACTTAAATGCGGTGCGATTCAGAGCAATGAATCAGGAAAAGGCGTGTTAATTGAATATATTTATGATTTTGTCTCTATAAATATATTTATCTTAGTTATTCACTTTAGTATATGTAATAAAAATATTTGAATGTGTAATGTCTAATGTGTAATGTCTAATGTGTAATGTCTAATGTGTAATGTCTAATGTGTAATGTCTAATGTGTAATGTTATTGTATATTTATTTCATTGAAATCGACGAATTTGTAGGTGATTCCGTATTCTGTTTCACTTTCCCAAATACCCGAAATTCTCAATACCACTGTATAGTTTGTGAATATACCTGAAACCATGCGATCTGAAAATATTTTGAACATATTGTTATGTACCTGATGTGTTATGCTGGACACAGGAGTTTTCATTGACATCTTTAGCTTATCGAGAATGTTTTTTTCAAGGGTCATGAGTGCGGTTTTGTTTATGGGGTCACTAAATATACATTTCCATTTATTGTAGAATTTTTTTACGGTGAGGTTTTTGAATGTAAAAAATATATTTATACTGTTGAATGATATTTCCGGATGGGAATAGATTATCCGACGGAATACACTGTTCTCTATTATTGTATTCCTGATGGGCTCTCCAAAGAATATATTTGATGGGTTATAATGATCTATCGGAATTGCCATATACATGATGGACTCTGGTATTATTAGGAAAATATACTTATGTCGTTTATTAAAGAATGTATTTATATTCTCAAATCATTCACCATAATGGTCAATAACATTGACATCATTTTCGAAGTCTTCGATTAAGAACTCATTGTTTAGTTTAATATGATAAAGAGTGGCATTGGGTATATCCAACTTGTCAAAATCATATAGATTTAACCTCCCTAAATATTTCAACAGGACGCGCGCACCATGTTTATGAGTTACGATAAGAGGACACATGCTGTTTCGTATCGTCGGGATTACAGTTTCATACCAATAAGGAAGAATGCGGTGGAGCACCATCTCCTTGGACTCGCCCACATGGAGGTTTTGACGATAGTAGTGGTCACATGTTTTTAATTGATAGTCAGAAAAGTCGTACCTGTGTTTTATATCAAGTGTGGGCGGTAACATGAAGAAGCTTCTACGGAGCTCCCTCACATAGTCCTTGCTCATTATTTTTGCGACGGCGTCCCGAGATACCCCCTCACAATCCCCATAACTTTTCTCATTGAGTCGCCACGTTTGGTTGATTTCCATATCCGCATTCATTGTTGATCGTATAATTCGCGACGTTTCTATACATCGATCGAGGTCGCTTGTGAATATACAGTGGGGGAATACTTTACTGTTCTTAAGAACCTTTCCCATAATTCCTGCTTGGTTTTCGCCCTTTTGAGTAAGGGGAATATTACTCCAGCCGGTGAATCTATTATCCTTGTTCCATATGGACTCACCATGTCTTGTCAAAATAAATTGAAACTGTCTTTTTGTTCGATATGGTGCGATGTAGGGGGACATACTTTACTCAAACAAAATATTTTAAAGATAATCAATTATTTTTATCTCTCTGTTTTCTATAGGGAATTATGGGCGATGTTGATCAACAACTTGAAAACGGAATAGGCTTCCTTCTCAAATTAAAACGAAAAAGAATGAAATCAATCGGACTCGCGCATAGTGATATGGTAGATGGACCGGATGCGCTTGCTACCGTTGTTAATGATCGTAGTATTGCTAAGAGATCTAAACCGACACCGGGTACAGAAGACATCTCACGCAGAGGCGCAGGAGAATCTTTTTTAGATAATATAAAAAGAAAACGCGACGACGATGTGAGTAAATTTGTGCGTAGGGTAAGACAAGCAGTTAATGATGATAGTATAGAACCAGATTTTGTTATAGAGAGTTCTGATGATGACAGTATTACGTTTAAGTTGAACACACCGATAAAGGGAGATGATGGAAGTATAAAAAGTGAAGAAAGTGTAACAGTTAAAATAGGAAAGGATGAAGTCGTAGAGGTGGATTCAACATTTACATTTACACCAGACATACCGAGTCCTGCGGAATCGGTTACCACGGACGAAAAAACTATATTCTCAGTTGCGGAATCCACCACTTCGACCACATCAACATCCAAACTCAACGATATTAATAAAGGACATGTTCGTAGAATATTTTTGCAAGATGTCAATGAGGTTATTGTAGAAAAAAAAGTAGTGATTCAGATACCGCGAGATATACTTGAATCATATGCTGAAAAAAAAATAAAAGGAGCTGAGGTTGCTAAAAACGCGGCGGAGGTGGCTGCGGCGGCTGCTAGTGACGCGGAATCTGATGTTACGCAGCGTGTTACTACGAAGAGCGGGAGAGAAGCAACCACTTTTATCGCAAGTAAAGTGGATGAGGCAAATAGACTATGTGCTATTTCTACAAAAAAAAGTAATACCGCAAAAAAAAGGACTGCCTCCGCAAAAGAAGCAACAGTCATGGTCGATTCCGCAGAATGTAATGATGATCCAATCCCTGTGGCGGATTTACAAAACTACCTGATAAATACATACGGAGATGATGATATTATATTTTATACTGATACGGCTCGTGGTCCAATGACGACATTAGTGGAAAAATCGATGATGATCGCCGAATTTTATAAACAAGATAATAAAGGGGGGATTAAAATTAAAGATCAACTGGAGTTATATGAAAAACTAACGAAAGAGGACCGGGATTTTTTTACTATTTCTGATAAAGAGATGAATGACTATTTTAAAGGAATAATGGATTTATTACAGGTTAAATCTGGCATTGATGAACATAGTCGTATCGATAACTGGAGAAAATATATGAAGTTACATCCCAGATCGGTAGTAAAAACAGGCGATTATAGTAAAAGCCTGGGAGGTATGAAAGATTTAATGTATACCGAAGGGTATCAAAATTTAATCGGATTTGTTGATCTTATCAATAGAATAAAGGTTCTTGCGATGCTACAAATGTTACCAATTTCGAACGAAGCTTATTCCATCGCAACCAGTTTGGAATCACCCGGTTCTGGACCGAAGCCAAAAGACGACGAAGATGAAGAAGTAACAGGGTATTGTCCGGTCCCCTTTCCTCGTGATATTGAGGAGAGTGACGAGGGTTGGTTCAAGATGGGTAATATGTCGCAACTTACAGATGACGGAATGTATGATGATACATCTTCTGATGGAGGTGAATTAGGTGGTGGATCAACCACAACGAAGGGGAAAACTTCCGCAAAGGTTACCAATAGCAGAGGTAATAAGAAAAATAAGTTCCGAACCAAAAGTCAAAAGAGTGGGGGATTTATCAAGAGTATTCTCAAGAAGATAAGTACGTGTGGGTGCAAGAAGAAAACTCGACGAAGAGTGCGTAAAAATATAACAATTCGTAAAGGGAAAAAACGCGGAGGAAAGCACACGTATCGCAATAAGGTTAAAGGTAATGTGGTAAAACGTGTTAGATTTACAATGAAATCGGACAAGCAATGATTGTAATCTTCCGAATTAATTACATATAGCGACAGTGTAAAATCATATATTATTATAATTTATTCAATTAATATAATAATATTTTAAAATAAGTTTGGGTTCAATGAAGTAGGTAATCCATGACCAAATAAAATCATATAAACCAAAATCAACGCCGCCAATAGTACGCTTCGATTTTCGGCGACAAGTTTATTTTGACCGAGTATAAAAATCATAAAGAGGTATAATAAAAACCCAATTACTAGAGAGTGCAACACCATCATTCTTCCGTTTTCCATGTTATATAATTATAGTATATAAAAAATTTGTATTGTTTGTCTTAATATGTGATATTATAATTAAATAATCCTTCTAGGGTTCTAGGGAAGGATGTAAAAAAAATCAGTATGAAAAAGAATTCCAGGGGGATGGGATTGGGTCCATTCGGGATGGTCGGACCAGGTGATGTTATGCAGAACTGCAGAATGATGTATTAAAATATTTGAATTAAATATTGTTCTAGGCTTCTAGGGAAGAGGTGTCTAAGGTATAGCCGCAAAAAATATCCTTCCCGTACCACTGGATAAGAATCTCATCTACCGGGTTCGATGTATTCGGAGAGAACCCTAGAAGTATACATATAATTAATATAATTAATAAATCCTTCTAGGGTTCTAGGGAAGAGGTGTCTAAGGTATAGCCGCGAAAAATATCCTTCCCGTACGAGTGGATCAGAATCTCATCTACCGGGTTCTATGTATTCGGAGAGAACCCTAGAAGTACACATATATTGAAAAAATGATTAGTTTTTATTCATACCTGTGTAAAAAAACAATCAAAATAATATATAGAGTTTTTTACATAGTTACTAATATAATGAATAAGATAGATGAATTATGTAAAAAACTTCCACGTGAATCAGTAAATATGATACTTGAATATTACGGATTGATAAATTATAAATATAAAATAACGAATAGTATTGATTACCATAAATATGTAAACGTAATCCATAAACACGATGAAAGATACAATATAATCACTCCGATATTCGGTAAAAAACAGAAAATTATGAAACATGCCGCAATTAGCCACAATGATATAGGTTTTTATTTTGAGTTTGCGTTTGATAAACAACCAAATTTAATGTTATGCTATGATTATTGCTGGTCTGACGAGAATGAATTTGAAATATGTTATACTGATATGAAATATTCAGGACATGTTCTTGGAAGTGACCAAATTCGAACATACATTTGAGCATGGTTAATGTGTAAAAGGTGTAAAACGCCGTTTTAAGGTCGGATAAACAATATAAAATAATAACGAAAAATAGTAATAGAAAATTGGTTACAGTAGTTATATGAAATATCATGAAACTACATTTGAAGATTATATCCAATCAAATAAAAACAATACACTTCACTGCGTGATAGAGAGGAATTACAAGAAGTACCCGAAGCGTATGGAGGATATGCACAATACAATATTCTATGGTCCGCCGGGGTGTGGTAAATACACTCAGGTCCTCCATTTTCTAAAACAATACAGTCCATCGGATCTTAAATACGAGAAGCGCCTGACGATTACACAGAATAAGACGATCAGTTATTACAAGATAAGCGACGTCCATTTGGAAGTTGACATGGGAATGCTTGGTTGTAATTCGAAGGGAATATTCCACGATATATTCACTCACTTGAACGACATGTTAAATGCGAAGTCGCAGAAGGTGGGGTTCATTGTGTGTAAGAATTTTCACGAGATACACAACGAGCTCCTGGACACCTTCTATAGCTATATGCAGGGATCAATTAGGAAAAATCCAGTAAAGTTCATATTAATTAGTGAGTCAGTTAGTTTTATACCCGATAACATTCTCGGATGTTGTGAGGTCGTAAATATACCTCGACCGACTAAATCTGCGTATTCTGCGTGTATAGGAAAGCGTTTGGGGTCGAATATTGATCTAAGTAAGCTTGAGAATATAAAGAATTTGAAAGATCCGTTTGATGTTATTGACACGTACGATATAATATGTGACAAGATTGTAGATGATATACATGCGGAGGTAATATCGAATTGGAGTGAGTTCCGGGATCATATATATGACATATTTACATACAATTTGGATGTACACAAATGTGTGTGGCGCATTATGTTTCGAATAATGACGACGAACGCGATAAACGACGCAACGCCCATACTGGACAAAACATATAGTGTTTTAAAGTTATTCAACAATAACTATAGACCCATATACCACCTGGAGGCGTATTTCCTTTTTCTTAAGCTGGAGCTTAGAAAAATAAAAGGAAATAAATGAAAAATACTTGAAATCAGTTAGAGGTTTTTTATATGGATATTTATGGAAATGAAACTAAAATATTATATGGATATATTGGGTATAAAAGATATACATGACGTAACAGATGAATCCGTTAGGTCTGCGTATAAGAAGATAGCAATAATAACCCATCCAGATAAGCCCGGAGGTAACGCCGAATTATTTATACAGGCGACAGATGCAAAAAACGGTCTCATAGAATTCTTATCAGCAAAGACATTTTCGCGTTCGGTAAATATGGATAATTGTTCTGACGGTGGATGTGATGATATGAAATGGTTTGGGGATGTCTTTAAGAAAAAGGACGTGGGTGAAATAAATCAGGTGTTTCGTAAAATGGTTGGGGGTGTAACGGTTCGACTGTTTGACGCGATGGGTGATGTAAATATGCTTCATACATATGAGCTATTCGTGAAGTATCGCGACATGTTGTGTATTGACGAAAGTGTATTGGAGGAGATTAAAAAGAAAATATCGGAACGATCGCAGACGTTTATTCTCAATCCCACGATAGACGATCTGTTTGGAGACAACGTCTATAGGTTAAATCACAAAGAAGGTATAATAAATATTCCTCTCTGGCATAGTGAGCTTTACTACGACATGTGTGACGGTGAAATGGTTGTGAAATGTGTCCCTATTTTAGACGACGATACATGGATTTCGGGAAACAACGACATTCACACGTGTGTTACAGTGGATATAAACATGGGTCCTGATGGGATCCTGTGTTGGGATGGCGGGGTTGATGTGAGTATAGGAAAACGTAGTTTTTTTGTGAAATATGAAAAACTGTTAATTAAGCGTAATCAGGTGGTTGTTTTTAAGGAGGCGGGTCCGGCGAGGATAAATACTCGAAATATGTATGACGTCTCCGATAGGTCGGATGTCCATATTCATATTAAAATAAATAGTTTTGGTGTGATGCCATTGAATATTTAAACACGTGTATTATGGTAGGGATTATGGTATGATGGTGGTATAAATGTAAAATTGAAAAATATGTTGTCATTAACTTAAATGACAAAATAATTGACGAATACGAGTATGACTGATGAACAAGAGTGTATTAACGACGAAGAAATACGTTCCAATAAAGAAAAATCCGAAGTGGATAGATATTCGTTGGTTCCCAGGTCGTTCAGAGATCGCAGAGAGGTTGGTGATTATTTCATGACAACTGATACCAGGTTTAGTAATATATGTCAGTATGAATCTTATCATGAAAAAGAAAGATTAACGGAACGGGATATGGTGACGCTTAAATATAGGGACTATTCAGAATATAAAAATCACGGAAAGGACCTGAATGAACTTAATATGTTTAATATAAATGTGGTTCGTCGCACGATGGTCAGAAGAAAATTTATAAATATTATGATTTCAAAAATATGTGGGCAATCGATTCATCCGAATATGTGTTCAATCTGGTTGGAAAACATCATAATGACATATATGGGTTGTGGGTTCGACACGTTTGTATTTTTCGGAAAATACATGCGATAAATGGTTGTATGAAGGTACATACATATAAACAACCAAAACACGATTAGTTTTTGAAATATTCGATGGTTTTTTTCAGTCCATCTTCCAGTGAAATAGTTGGAACCCAATTAAGTAGGGTTTTAGCTTTTGAAATATCGGGGCATCTCTGGAGTGGATCATCTTCGGGTAGGGATGTATATATTATTTGCGACGACGTGCCGCTGATTGCGTCTATACAGACGCGAGCCATTTGCAAAATAGTTAGTTCAGTTGGATTGCCGATGTTTATGGGACCCAATGTATTTTCTTGATTCATTAGTTTTATGAGTCCGGAGACCGTGTCGCTCACGTAACAGAAGCTGCGTGTTTGGCGTCCATCTCCATTTACAATGAGGTTCTTATTGGTGAGTGCGTTATTAATGAAGTTACTAACTACGCGTCCGTCATCGGGGGACATGGATGGTCCATATGTGTTGAATATACGGGCGATGCGAATATCGGTATTGTGAATGCGGTGGTACTCCATCATGAGCGTTTCGGCAACGCGTTTTCCCTCATCGTAGCATGCGCGGGGACCGAGGGTATTGACATTTCCTCTATATTCTTCTGACTGAATTTTGACCATGGGGTCTCCATATACTTCAGACGTGGAAGAGATGAGAATCCTTGCGCTGTTTTCGACGGCAATATCGAGTGCGTTTATGGTACCATGAACGCATGTCTTAATAGTTTTGATACCATTTTTTTGGTATGCTTTTGGGGAAGCTGGGCACGCGAGGTGATATATTTGGTCTGCGTGAATTTGGATTGGGTGGGTCATGTCATGTCGTATGAATTCGAAATTTGGATTATTGACAAGGTCTGCTATATTTTCCATGCGTCCGGTCATGTTGTTGTCAAGACATATAACATAGTGACCTATGGATATTAGTTTTCTACATAAATGGCTACCAATAAAACCAGAGCCACCGGTTACGAGGACGATCATATGATATAATTAAATAATATATATATTAATATTTAACTCAATATATTTACGGTGGGTATGTAAATAACGGTCGATAATCATATTATTTTGGTATGATTATTGTATAATTATAATTATGTATAATATCTCGTGTGGTATGATAATTGAACGACATACCGATTACCGAGAATAGAAAACAAGAGAAAACGTTGGTTAATTAATTATTTTACAAACAAGCTATATTCCTACTTTACTTAAAATCTAAACTGCTTCAGAAACAGGCGCCTTCTTCTTAACGACACGCTTCTTCTTGATAACGGGTGGGGGAGTAGGTGGGCGCTCCTCCTCTTCCTCCTCGTCATCGTCTTCCTCAACACCGTCATCCTCGTCATCCTCCTCGACGGTGGCTTGTACCTCGTCATCGTCATCATTCTTAGAGGGAAGGATTGCCGTGTTGATGGTAGTCACCTCATCGTCGTCAAGATCGATCTGACACACTGCTGAAATATCCTCGCGCGGCTTGACAACTGCTTGCTTGAGGCGCCAAGTGAGTCCAAACTTTCCAGCTGCGTACCAGATACCACCGCATTCGATGACGCATGCGGCATGACTTCCCTTCTGAACAATATCCACAGGAGTGGTGCCCTCGTCATTGGGAAAGATCTGATTCTTCTCGGTATCGTATAGCTTGCTATTCCATGCTCCATCGTAAATGGGAAGCTTGATGCGAATGTTGGGTGCGCGATCGTAGTCGTACTCTCCATTTCCTCCCTTCACCTTGGGATACTTAAGGATGGGGGTCCATAGGGCATCGAGTACCTCCATGTTGGTGTATTTCTTTCCAAACCACTCCTGAGAATTCTCAAGTGCGGCGGTCTTGATCTGATCTTCCATCGACTTCATGTTCTCCTGGAAGGAGACAACATCTGCCTTGGGGGGGTCACCGAGGAAGGACAGAGACATGTCATACTTCTCGTTACCCTCGTAGTCGCTTACTCCCCAGGTTAGCATAAGTGGAGTGCGAAGGTATAGCTTCTGGTTAGTTCTCTTGTTCTTCACATCAATGCTTCTGGCGCCGGAGGATAGGGTCTTCACTTGCCCGAACTTAATTCCGGAGCGGAAGTTGAAGGTGCTTGCGTTTTCAATAAGGTTACTCTTTGACATCTTTATATACAAGTACTTGATGGATTTGCTTTAAATCAATTTTGCAAGTTATTTATATCTGGTAATAAATTTCTTACCATAATTAATGCGAATCCATTGAAATAGTGATATGTAATGACTTAAAAATATAAAAGAATAATATATATATATAATGACAAAGTTAAAAAGAAACATAAATGACAATATAACTGGGTACGATCTAAAATATTACGAAACAAAGTTAAATGCTTGTCAAAAGAGGACGTCAAAGAAGGTACCTCAGTCGGACTTTAGGATACCGGAAATCACTGAATATGATAATGTTATAAATATAAATTTTAACGTATTGCAGTTGAAAATGATTGCAAAATGGTACAAACTTAAAGTGTCTGGAAATAAGAATGAGCTCAATAAGAGAATATATTTATTTTTATTGTATAGTCATAGCGCAACGATCATACAGAAAAATACGAGGAGAAAATATGTGTATAAATATGTTGAATATCATGGGCCCGGGTTCAAAAACAAGAGTATCTGTGTGAATGACCAGGACTTCTTCTCGCTTGAAAAGATAAATGAAATAGATTATGTAAATTTCTTTAGCCGTGAAGATGGGGATAAAGTATATGGCTTTGACGTGGTCTCTTTGTATAATGTCAGTCGGATGGCAAAAGCCGCTGGGAAAAAGGTTATAAATCCATTTACAAATTGTGAATTTACTGGTATCAGTGTTTATCGTAAGATGAAGAGGTTTATTAAGTTATCAAACATATTGAATACCGGGCTTAATATTAATTCAATTGACGAGGAAAATAAAATCAATACCGTTGCGGATGATTTTAATCATCGTGTGCGTAGTTTGTTTCATTACATTGATACACTCGGGAACTATACGCATCCGGATTGGTTTTTTGATTTATCGAGATCAGGGTTGGTAAAATTTATAAGAGAGATACATGACATTTGGAATTACCGTGCGGAGTTAAGCGAACAAGCAAAGCGTAATATATGTGGTCCTAATGGTAACCCGTTCGTGTGTAGAAGTACAGGTACGATGCTTATATTGATAAACGACATGATTCCGACCGATGTGGTAAGGCTCCGCGCGTTTTCAATTATGGATAACATGGTGCGTTATTCTAGAAACGATGAAAATAGTGCAATTGGGTGTTATTATTTGTTAGGTGCTCTAACATTGGTAAGTGAAGATGCGTCGGCTGCGCTACCGTGGTTATATCAGTGTATGTATCATGGATAATCTATGGATAATTTTTATTTTATTAACCAACAATATAATAAAATAATGAAAACATCTCAGAAGAGATCAAGATCGAATTCGCCCCCGCGATTAACGATCGATAGGTCATCCTCGAGCGATAGTTTAGGAGAAATAGCAGATCTACCAATCGTAAAAAAAGGCGAATATAATGATGTATCGCATAAGAGACAAAGACCTCAAAATCCTCACACCGGAGCATTAGGAGAAATTATGGAAATTGGGCAGGTTAATACGGGTGTTGAAAGTTTAGAAGGATTGCTTGGTTTGATGGGAATATCTGGTATCCGACGTGATCCTGATTCTGGTTTGAACCGACGTCCGGTGTCTCCGTCTCGATATAATAAAAAGGGTGGAAAGAGCGCGAAGAGTAAAACGCGATGTAAAAGAAACAATGGATATAAAAATAGTAAAAAGGGAAAAAAACACGTGACTAAGAATTCATTGCGGGGGTCTACCATGAGAATATCAAAAAAATATAGGAAAAAAACAAGAAAATGCGTTAAAAAGGGGATAAAATCCTGAATAAACTGATATTTTTATTTCTGTGTCGACAACACGTAATAGAATAAAATATATAGGAAAAAACAACTTAAACAGGAGGCGCTATGTAATAGTATAATGGTAAAGAAGAATATCGACACCGTGCCTCCCGCTACCCCTAAGAAGACCGCCGCCAAGAAGTCCGCCAAGACCCTTGCGCCTGCGCCCACTCCCGCTCCCACCCCTGCCCCCACCCCGGTGGTTGAGGCTGCGACCACCGAGAACGCGATTGTTGAGGAGAAGTCTGTTATTGACAGCTTCGGTGTCTTCATGAAGCGCCTTCAGGAGATTTCCTCTGAGATTAACTCCATTCGAAAGGAGTTTGGTGTTCTCGAGAAGGCTACTGCCCGCGAGCTTAAGGCTGCCAAGAAGGCAAGTGGTAAGCGCAAGGCAAAGAGTGGCAACCGTTCCCCTAGTGGGTTCATCAAGCCCACCCTCGTCTCCGACGAGCTTGCTACATTTCTCGGCAAGCCCATGGGAGCCGAGATGGCAAGAACCGACGTCACCAAGGAGATCAACAAGTATATTAGAGCAAACAATCTCCAGGATAAGGACAATGGTCGCAAGATTATTCCTGATGCTGCCTTGGCTAAGCTTCTTAAGCTCAGCAAGTCCGATGAGCTCACCTACTTCAACCTCCAGCGTTACATGTCCCCCCACTTCCCCAAGTCCGCAAAGGCTATCGCCGCCGCCGCCGCTGCCGCCCTTGCCACTGCATCTGTCTAATTCAACTTCTGAAGAATTGGAAACTTTATACGAAAAAAATGAACCGGATTCAGACAGTTCTTTGTCTGACGAAGGCTCTGAACTTGACTATTTCCCATATTAATTATCTCGATATATTCGATTAGAATATATTTTAACATTAACCCATAGTCTCAACGACCATAAAGAATAATATACTTCCCGAAAGAGGAAGTATATTATTTACACGAATAAAAGTAAAATACTATACTGACATATACACGCAGGTGTGGATACAATATCGCATGAATGAACTAGAATAAATTAGAATAATATAATAATCGGTATATGATATGATATTATTTTATTGTTTTAAGACCATTATCGATCCACTGTGATGTCGTTAAAACTCGTAACCATGTGAGGTCATTCTTGCGGTATCCAAAATGAGTTTCTTATCTCTTTTTCCAATATCTATTTTTCGAACATCGGACACATGTTTCATGAGAGATGGTGTTTTATGATGATCCAGAATGAAACGACAAAACTCTGAAATACCCTTATCGGTTGATTTAAAATTAATAAGTGAGTCGTTTGTGTTTTTGCACCATACGATAAATCTGTTATAATTATAAAGAAGTATGTTTTTTACGACAAAATATGAAAAAACTTCGGACTCTTCCTTATATAGATAGCGCTTTATAACGCTTGCTGAGTTTTCCGAATAAAGATCAGTATAACTAAGACCCATGTGATGTAATATTTTTTCCATCTGAAAAGCCGAAAAAACAATTTCGTCGCTCATGATTTCACGAAACCGGTCGCCGAACTTTGTGTATCCTTTAACAATCTCCTTATTTTTTTCAAAACCTCCAAAAGCACCGAATGCGGAGTTCATAATAACAGCCCATGTTTCGCAATATGCTTCGTATATATTCATGTCTGATGTTATGTCGAATATGGGTTTTATATTTGAATCGACAATGTTTCTGGATCCGCTCCCACAGAAGTCGAGACCGAAAGAATGCATTGTCTCGTGGATGAATACCTTGAACCATTCCTCCTTTCTATATATGATTATCTGGTTATTCGTGGGGCAGCAGTATGTGTAAGCAGAATTCACATGTTTCTCCCCAATAACATCAATGGTTTCCTTTGGCATGCGTTTTTTGATGTCGCATAGGAATATATATATGTCAACCTTTCTTGAGCATTTCGGCGGACTGTATAGATTGACAATATAGAGCCATCTAAATACCGCCTCAATCATAGAGTCGGTTTTATCAAGATCTATAATGTCACATACGTTAAAAACAACAGTGAATGTGCGCCCAAACATATCGAATGTGTATGTCACCGTGTAAAGAAGAGAATCTATAATTTTATTACGGATAGAATCGGGTATCAAGTAGTCCCCTATCGATTTAATGGTTTCCGAAGAAGGTGAGTGTAAAACGTTTGTAATTTTTTCAACAGACTTGTTTATGTATAAATCTGTATTTGTGACGTAATCGTGTGCTTCCTTTATGTCGTCGTATATTTCCTTCATGTTAATATTCCGTTTTATGACACGGAGTTTGGTTTTTTTAATAAATTGAACTATTCTCTTTGAGTCATCACTGAGTTTCATATAATTATTGTGTGATTTATATTTATATGAATTATAATAAAATAAATATAATAAAGTACGTATTATTACTTATCTGTGTCAGTTAATAACGGTGTGTGATCTGGTGTTACGAGGGTTGTCTCTTGTTGTTGGTTCGCGAGAGTTGTTGTCATCAATCGATGTGTTGAAAAAACATTTTCATTTACTTTGGATATTTTACCATCTACATAGTCAGCGATTTCCTTCTTTGTCGCAGTATCATTTATTTTATCATTTATATTCTGTATATCCCGTAGGGTGGTTCCAATAGAGTCATTATTATTCTTCGTTTTGGTTAGGGTTATGTGATGATTATTTTTAATTATATTGTTTAATTCCGTAAGTTTTTTGTCTTCTTCGACGGTCGATTCCTTTATTTTTACATCCATGGCATGTAAAACATCGCGTCCGGAATCAACAATTTTTTTGTCAATGTATTTTTTTTCAATAGAGGTTAGTGGTTCTTTAATTCCTGGCATAAGTAAATATGAAAACGCGTTAAATACCAAAACGATAATAAAAAAATAGAATAAATATTTTGGTAAAGTGCGTGTCATTTTCTGCACGTAATTCATATATTATTTGGTGACATAATAAAACCCCACATGTTTATTAAATAACGCAATTTGAATTATGTAATATACTATTTATTTCTTTTGGAAAAACTTCACGCACTCCCATATCTTGGAAGACTCTTCCATTGAAAATGCGCCTCTTTTCTGAGCTTGCGCGACAAAGCTAACAAGAACATTAAGTGCCATTACTTCAGTCTCTACATTCACATCAACGAGTCGTGGTTGATTGATTTGTGTTTCGGGTGCGTTTGAAGGCGTCTCTGTTTGAACCTGGGAATTCTCCATATTTCTATATAAACAATATAATAATTGATTTTTAACTCATACTTTTTCTAACACGCATAAGTTCGGTCATTACTGGTGGAGAGTTTGCACGTGCAAAGCTTACTATTTTCGAATCACGTGTTGCCAAAAGCAAACTCTTAAGTTCAACGTCGTTTGTGAATTTCGCTTCGAGTGCTTCAGTCAAGTATCCACTTAATCCTGAAGAAAAATCGCTATCTACTAAATATTTGTCCTTAAAGTATGTTTTTTTTGTTCCCGCGTCCTTTGCCTTAAGAGGATCTTCGCTTATAGAAGACTTCGACTCGATTGTGAATTGATCATGAATATCTGGGTTACTTTTAAACTTCTGTGCTTGAATATAATGTTCCACTGAGTTCCAGTTCTTTCCTTTCAATAAGAATGGGGATACATGTGTGTTTGCCAGTTTTCTTCTCCAGTTTAGAATTTTGGAAAGACTTGAGTACTTCTTTCGCATATCGGGGTCATCGGGGTGCATATTTTCGCCTGCGCCCTTTCCAGGGAAAGGTTTATCGCTCGAGTTGTGGTAAATTTGGAATACCACATTTTCGTCGTATTCGGTTGTTTCTCCCACCATCATTACTTCATTGGCAACGACCTTTGTGTCGTAGTGTGATCGCATCTCTTTAAAATCGGGTATAAGGTTATAAGGACCACTTTTCTTCTCAAGACACTTCATGAGAACAAGTTTTTTCAGATCATATGGTATTTCGCTGAATTGAAGAACATATTTAGACTTATATCCGATTAAATCATAATGGTCGCCTGAAAACTGAAGAATAATATAAAACGATGGTTCAAATTTTCCCGTTTCCTCGAGAGCTGTATCGTTATTTTGTCCGCACGTCATGACATTATCCTTATCGTCAGAATCATATGCTTCCTGTGACAATATTATGAATTTAATATTAAGAATCCTCTCGAGTGATGAAATCGCAACTGTATCGGCCCAATATTTGGGTGTGAGTATAAAATCTTTGAACGATTGGTGTGAGTTTATTTGTCCCATGAACTCAAATTCATTCATAATATCCTTGGTAGTCTCGATCCCGTCATGTATAGACTTTAATATTTTTGTTTTGTCCTGGATATGATTCTCGAGTGATTCTTGGGCCTTTCTATCCTTTGTCATCTTATATGTTTTTTTACTTGCGAGCAATTCATCTTTAATTTGCTTAGATTCCTTTGTGTCAGCATCGTACGATTCCTTAAACATATTATATTTTTCCTTATAGAGCATGTATGTTTGTTCATCGACTGAATCCGCGAATACATTGCGTAACTTGTCGATTGTTGTTTTTTTTCCATCGCTATCAAATGCGTCTCTCACTCCCTGAAAAAAACAATTACCATCTGGTTTGGTCTCGGAAATAGAATAATTGTTATTTTTCATGAATTTCTCTACCCAATTGGATGTCATCTTATCTTTAAAAACCTTCTTTTCATTCGCAGCATCCTCTGTAGTTTCTTCGGGCAATATTGGGGGTTTTGTATGATCAATTTTATCAATAAAAATCGACATATATTTTTTCCTTCCCAAAACACTCATGTAATTTCTTTTTTTCCCGGTATCACTTTTGGATATAGCTTCTTCGTCTAAATCGCCTTCATTGTCGTCGTCTGAATCGTCGTCCTTGTTAGATTCGATGTCTTCTACATCTTTACCATCGGCATCTTCGGCATCTTCGGCATCTTCGGCATCTTCATTGTCATCTATGTTTTCCTGATTATCCGACGTTGTATCAGATTCGTCAATTCCATCAGTATCATCTGAATATATTCCGTATTCTTTGAGTGTATCTTGATTAGCAAATGAGTGCAATAGCGGATCTCGGTTTATCAATGAAATATCAATATCATCATTCTTGTCGATTATACTCTGGAGTTCTTGAGAATAAATTTCATAGATCCCTACTTGCATAATAAATTTATCATCAGTTATCAAATAGAGTGGGAAAAATACAATTCCATTTTTCCTGGCGGTATATCGAGGTTTTCCGGGAGCAATATTCAGATTCAATCGCATCGTTGGAAAATATATATCATATAGCTTCGTTTCTATTTCAACATCGTCGTCGTACATATCCTTTTGCTCTTTATATTGAACAGCCGGATGTAGTCGCGATAATACCATTTTATATATAACTATTTATATTTTTAAATATAAACAAAAGAAATTAGAAAATGACGAATACGAAGACGAATAAGAATTGTTACTATGGTAAATTAATCTATAAATACATAACATAATGATATGTGGTTATAATTTTTATTATAATTTGGTGGGTGGTTTATAAATGCTCTCCTTTTTTATGATGTCGAGCATATCCATATGCTTGAACTTTATTTTATTTGACATACTAATAGCATCGGATACAATTGTATTCTTCATTACATTGATATTTTCAAGTATGTTACTCCACGAAGAACATCCAGTAAGTGATTTACACATGTTTGCTATGAAGAGATATACATTTTCACTTATCTCCTCACATTTAGAACTTTCGTTGTTCCAATGAACGCTATAAATAAGGTCAGATTGTAACGAAATAATGATTGTCACAATGTCTTCCATTTTTACAGATCCATACTTATACATTTCAATAATAAATAGACTGAAACATTTTCTTTTTTGGTTAATTAGAGATATTTTACAGAAGTGGTTATAGTCATCTGTAGATGAATCCTTTTTGTCGATTTTATTGAAAAGCATGATATAATTCGAGAACCTCTTTTTAAATATAGCCTCCATGACTGGGAATTGTTGAACTAAATCTTGGTATAATTTTGCGTATATTTTCACCGACCACATATTAGAGGTACTATAATCAAGTATATGACCGCAAACACTGGTAATTGTATCTTCGGAATTTCCTTCTTCGAAATCAATAATTAGGTTCATATTTTCAATAATGACTACGAATAATTTGTCGTACGTCTTTTCGGTAATTTTATTCAACGCTTGAAGAATACACGATTTGAACGTATCGACACTAACAATCAGTTTTTGTTCCTTTATTTCGTCATTCTTTTTGAGTTTTTTATTGAATTCCTCCAAAACAACCGGATCTAATGGCTTCAAACATGCCTTCTTTTTATTCTTCTTATGAAATGTTGGGGTTTTTATATATCCCTGAGACCCAACCTGATCGGCTATTTTATTTATAATCTCCAGTGTATCATCTGGTAATACAAATAAAAACCCGTCCTCCTTTATTCTCTCAAAATCATTCAGGTTATATTTTTGTAGGACGGTTGTCATAATCTTATCTTAGTTAAATCTTTAAATAGTTACAGTTTCAATTTTAATACGAAACTCAAGTGATATAATAAGTTTAATGTGGTGATAATTTATATATACAAAAAATATGGTCCATAGTTTTAGATTACCAATCGAAACCGTTTCGAATAAACCTCTTGAAAAAAATATAATAACCGACATTGAATTATCAGAAGAAAACGACCAACCCTCGCTTTATAAATACTTATTTAGATATTCAAATAAATATGGTAAAAACATGATAGAAAAGTGGAACAAGGTTTATACAGACGATGTTTCGTATTTAAAAGACACAAAAAAGATGATAAAATCTTATAATAACAATACAAAAAGTAACGTATGTGATATATGGGATGACCTGAAATCAAAAAAGAATTTCGTAGAAAAATATTATTACATTGATTGGGACCGACTTAAGTTTCTCAATAACTATTCGTCTGTTCATCAAATTCTTAGTATATATAGAATGATAAGTCCCATATGTACGCTTATTTTACCCATTATAATACTGTTATCGTCATGGTTTATTTTAAGATTTTCGGGGATAAAGATGTCATTTTCTCAATTCGTTGGCTTTTTAAAGACATTCATTAAAACACGAACAAGTTTTGGGAAAATAGCCCAGAATTTTTATTCGGCGAAACCTTCATCAAAATGCTATGCGATTTTTAGTGTAATAATGTATTTTGTTCAGATATATAACAATATCACTATAGTTATTAATTTCAATAAAAATTTGGGTGAAATGCATAATTATATAGACGACATTAAAAAATATTTGATAACCACGATTGACAATATGAAGTATTATTCAAATTTAGTTAAGGATTATCCGTCATATAAGACATTTAACTGTGAGCTTAGTGATAATATTAAAAAAATAGAGGATATGATTGTAACGATAAAGGATATTCCGAAAACACACAAATCCACAACGGGTGTTTATTATGTAGGATATGTCCAAAAGATAATATACAATCTTTATCATGACAAGGAAATAAATAAAGTAATGGATTATTCATTTGGATTCAATGGGTATATAGATAATTTAAACGGAATAAAGGAAAACCTTAAACTCAACTATATTTGTTATGCGACATTTAACGCAACAAAGCCTACCGGTTTCACCGATGCTTATTATCCACCTCTTATCGAAAACACAGAACACTCAAAAATAGTGAAGAATACTTACAAACTCGATAAGGAGGTGCTGGTTAGTGGTCCAAACGCTTCAGGAAAAACTACGGTACTTAAAACGACCCTATTTAATATTATTTGTAGTCAACAATTGGGAATTGGGTTCTATAAAAAGGCGAATGTGCAGGTATATTCTAATATATTCTGCTATTTAAACATCCCGGACACGTCTGGAAGAGATAGTTTATTTCAAGCCGAAGCCAGAAGATGTGTAGAAATACTTGAAAAAATTTCATTGGCACCAAAAGAAAACACCTTTTGTATATTTGATGAGTTATATAGTGGTACGAATCACTATGAAGCCATATCAAGTGCATTTTCATTTTTAGATTATTTGGTAAATAACCATAATTTCCATTTTATGATGTCTACGCATTTTATTGATTTATGTAAGAAGCTCGAGGACAGAAGTGACAAAATAACAAACATGATGATGACGGTAACCGAAGAAAAAGAAGATTTCATATATAGTTACAAATTGAAAGGGGGTATTTCACACGTTAAGGGTGGAGTAAAGGTTTTAAAAGATCTAAATTATCCTGATGAAATAGTGCAAAATACAAAGTTATTTCTCAAAAACGAGTTTTAAATATTAAGTGATATACGTTAGAACCAATAATATAGTTTCTATATTATTAGTATGAAGTTGATGTCAGTAGCGGGAAACATAACAAGTCTTACTATGGTTTTGACGATTGTATTTATGATTGTGATGGCGTCTATCTATTTTAGAAAAAAAATAAATGAAACAGAAAATAAGATTGAGAGTATGTTTGATTTAGTTGAAACATTAACAAACGAAGTAAAAAATCTGAAACTCTCGAACATGGCGAGTGGAAATGGTGTAATGGGGAATTTTTCAGAGATAACGCACGATATTCACCACACGAATGTTACGGATGGGGTCGCTTCTTATGAGGAAGACTTTTGTGACGAGGATGAGGAGGATGAGGAGGATGAGGATGATTCCGAGGATGAGGATGAGGATGATTCGGAGGATGAGGATGATTCGGAGGATGAGGATGAGGATGATGCTCCGGCTCAGGCTGATGCTGGGTACGAAAAGATGAGTGAAATAAACGTGACTTATGGATTTGAAAATGCGTCGGTTGTTCGCAACGATTATGATGAGGATGCGGATGATGAGGGCGATGATGAACCGCGTGTAGTTGAATTACACGAAACTTCGGTCAAGAATATAGATCTATCTGAGGTAAATGTAGAGTCTGAATTAAATGATGTTGTAGATCATGCGAATTACACCAAGATGACGGTGAAGGAACTAAAACAATTATTAACAGATAGGGGGAACAAAAATGACATTACAAAGTTGAAACGAAGTGGTCTTATAAACCTTCTTAAAGAAGAATAGATAATAATTATTTTCTTGTATAAGTGTATATGAGTTGGGCTACAAATTATGAACGTATTAATAATGTTTATGCGAATTCATTACCGAATATGACTGACGGAAGACATTTTAAGCATATCGCGATTGATCAAGAGACCATAAACGAGAAAAACAAAAGGAGAACGAACATTGTTACAAATAATGACTACCGAAAGTATTTAACAAAAAATGCTGGTTCGATTATAGAGAAGAATTCTCTGTATCATTACTCCAAGGTGGGTAATCCGTCTCTTTTCCAGATGGAGCGCCAAAATAATACGCCTTATTTATATACAGGTCCATTGAGTAATGAAAAGCCGATCGGTTATCAAGATAGTGATCTTAAAAATCATTATCTGAGTCGAGAACAGCTTAACATCATGCGATCACCGTCTATTCATGTCCCCGAGACAGAAAACACCCCCAAATAATTATAATTACATAATATATATGAATGCTTTTGTTTATATATTATGCCTTATCGGATTTTTGTTACTTATGTGCTTGTTACTTTTCAAAGAGATGTATATGAAAAAAAAATACATGGAGGGTTTAAAAATGAAAGTAAGTGACCAGAAGTATGTAATGTTGATGGGTGATAGTATATTAAACAATTCAAACTATGTAAGTAAAAACGGTACCGTGGAGAAAAAGCTAAAAAAAAGGTCATATAAAGTATTCAATTACGCTGAGGATAATGCTATTATTTCCGACATCGATGGTCAGCTTGAAAAAATCCACGAGTTATCCAATAAACATAAGCGTCGGTTAAACAAACAAGGAATACTTGTTTTGTCTATTGGTGGGAATGATTTGCTTGAAAAGTATGAAATAAATAATAATTCTGACAACTCTATTAGACGAGGAAATATAACGGAAATATGGGATGATTATAAGTCGATTGTGACTGGGCTTGAGGAAGATTTACACGAAATGAAATATACAAACTTAAAAATAGCTTTGGTTGGATTGTATTTGCCGGTTGATAACAAATATAGAAAATATGAAAAAATTGTTAGAAAATGGAATAAGAAGGTACTTCAGTTTTCGGAAAAGGACAATAATCGGTTATTTATTGATTTGTATGAACCGTTTAACCAGGACGAATACTTTGTAGATAAGATAGAGCCTTCTGAAAAAGGAAGCGAAATTATAGCATCAAAGATTGACGGGTTATATAAATAACATGGCGGCCGTATTTTACAATAAGAATAAATGGTATATAACTAATCTTAAATTAAATACTATATAGAAGTGGAATAATATTCTATATATTACAAGAATGAAAATGCTAAGTATCGACGTAGGTATAAAGAACCTCGCATGTGTTGTTTTAAACTTTAATGAAACTGAGTTTGTCTCGTCGACTATATTAAAATGGGAGGTCATTGACCTTACTGATCGACTGTTGTGCGAAACGGATTGTTGCAATGAGATTGGGATGTTCGAGGATAAAGAAAATTGTGTTTTATGTAGAAAACACGCAAAGGCTAAAACAAAAATGGGTGGTAACTCACTTGCGATACCAACAACACATGATAAGTTGAAGAATATACGGAAACTTAAACTACCTGAATTACGCATATACGCCAATTCGCATGGAATAGACTGTGAAAAGGTAAAAAAGCAGGATCTTTTGAATAATGTCGAAGAAGTGATAAAGAATAAATACTATAGAGATATTCAGAGTTCTCGTGCGGATGAGTATGATTTAATTACCCTGGGACGAAAGTTGAAAATTAAAATGGATGTGTTTATGGAAAATACTGACATTGACATCGTGTGCATAGAAAACCAGATAAGTCATCTTGCGAATAGAATGAAAACGCTTCAGGGTATGATTACACAGTATTTTATAATGTCTTCGGTATGCGATATTGAATTTGTATCGTCTATGAATAAGTTAAAAGAGCTAAACTTAGAATCATCGTCGTATTCCGAAAGAAAGAAGGAAAGTATAATTTTATGTAGGAAAAAAATATCAGACCACAACAGTTCTTGGAGCGACGTATTTGAAAAATCAAAGAAAAAGGACGATTTGAGTGACTGTTATCTACAGGGACTCTGTTGTATAAAGAAAATAAGAGAAAAACTAAATATAAAAATTAAATAGTGGTTTATTCCCATATTATAATATTAATTACGTTATACTTAAAATTATAACTTATACTATAATCATATGGCTGAAATTATCGATATATCGACTATAGGTGATAACACAAGCTTAAACTTGGACGATGGTAATTTATTATCGAGTAACTTTGGTCCGGGGATAGAGCTTCTCATGAATGACAAAATGTCGTCCGAAAAAAAGGGACGATCGGATGAAATAAATATTGATGATTTAACAAGTTTGGAAGCGGAGTTAAATGACGCAGTTAGTTCTAACGAACCAAGTGTGTTGGGACTAAGTGGGATGGACGACGCACTAAAAATAGGCGGTGATATATTTTCGAAAAGTCCTGCGAATGATTCGTTTAACGTTAAGTTTGATACACGCGATGAACCCAAAATTGGTGTGGATACATTAAATAGTGGTAACGATAATAAAACGTGGGATGGATATGGAAAGTTTAATGAGATTCCGGTTGATCCTACAAATAATGCTCAACCTTCGCCTCGTGCAAATATGAGCAAAGAAGAAGCATTAAAGGAGAAGTTCGGTTATCTAAAAAAGCTTGAGGGGCTGGAAAGAAAGGGTGTTGAGCTTACAAAGAAATACACAATGGAATCATCGTTACAGGAGATGATGGGGGAATATGAAATGATTGTATCGGAAAAGGAACGGGTAAATTCGGTTAAGTTTCAGGGAAACATGTTGTCGGCGGCAATCAATGGACTTGAGTTTTTGAATAATCGTTTTGATCCGTTTGATGTTAAGTTGGATGGATGGGGGGAGCAGTTTGGTGAAAACATTAACGATTATGACGATATTTTCGGAGAACTGCATGAAAAGTATAAGTCAAAGGCAAAAATGGCTCCCGAGCTAAAGCTGTTGTTCCAATTGGGAGGAAGTGCGATGATGGTTCATATGACGAATACAATGTTTAAAAGCTCATTGCCAAATATGGATGATGTCATGCGAGAGAATCCCGAGCTCATGCAACAATTTAACCAAGCCGCGGTGAACTCTCTTGGAAAGAACAGTCCTGGACTTTCTGGGTTTATGAACAACGTTATGGGATCGAGTGATCCCTCGCCAATTAACACTGGACCCCCGCCTGCGGCAATGAGTACCCAGGGACCACAATCAATGGTTCCTCCCAACAGACCTGGATTTGTCGAGAAGCGCACATTTGCCTCAAATAGGCCGGATATGGATGTTGCGCGCGGAGTGAATATGGACAACCGTTTCGAAGAGATACATAAGCAAGAGAGGTCATCTATTGTAAGACCTGAGATGAAGCGTCCTACAACCGGTGGTCCAGGTGTTTCTGATGTTGAAGATATACTGTCGAGTTTGAAAACAAAGACGGTAGATATGAATGAATCGGGTGATAATGATGATAGGGGGAGTACCGTCAGCATTAGCGAGTTAAAAGAGTTGTCCATGATGGATGGAAAGACACCAAAACGTACTAAACGTAGAAAGGGATCTGAGAAGAATGTGGTTAGTCTCGAGCTTTAGATTTGGAAGACTTTTTAACTTTATTTTTGAATGCGCGTTTCTTTTTAGGAGCTCCGCCTTTACGACCGTGGCGTGTTAAATTTCCAGCGGTTGTTTTCCCGACGCATCTGGATCTTCTTTTCCGGGTATGTTTTCTACGGGTCCCACCCAAATTTATATTTTTCAAAGGGGCGTTGGGAATAGTGTAAGAGTAATTTGTAGTTTCGGTGGTCCCCATGTTTTTGACAGATTTTACATTTGGTTTTTCGTATCCAAAGTAATTAGACACAGCATTTCTAAGGGCCTTTTTGTTACCTTCACAGAATTTTCTTGCGCCATCAAATGCGCCAATACCAGTTAAGCTCGAAATAACCAGACTTACATTTACTTTATATGCATTTTCAGAATATTCCTCATCGAAATTCCCATCCCATTTTAAACCCGCGATAGCGTACTTTGTATTTGAACCGGTAATAGAAACCGCATTATTATGAAAAATATTATCAAGGAAGAATCCTATGTTGTTTTTCACATTTTTATTTATTTTGCGTTTATAATCATCTGGTTGTTGGTCAGATTCTTTTAATATACTCAGTCTCCCAAAAAAACGTTCGGTTTCCCTTATAAGCGCCTGTGTCATTTTTTTGGTATTTTTAAATGAATCCAGTGGAATAGACGTACTGGAAAAATCTATTTCTCTAACAATATAATAATTATCGGTTAATTTGTATGCTCTCTCGACCTCAGAAATACTAATATCATTTTTAAGGGATCTATTGTGTGACCTGGACTTTAAATCTATAATATTTATTTTTATTTTATAGGGTATTAACGTGGCGATACTATCCTTACTCATAACATATAGTTATATAAAATTTTCACAATGACAATATCATAAAGGTATGATATTGTATCTGGATCAAATGATCATTATTTTGTAAATTAGAAAACGGAGCTGACTAATTATTTTTAGTGTTATTGAAATTTTTAGAAAACGTTTCCACATTGGTTTGGTGTTTCATTTTTTTAGCCTTTTCGAGAATTTTAATGGATTGAGCAATCTCGTCGTCGCTTAATACACCATCGTTGTTAGTATCCACCAGATTATGTAATTTTTTATAAGATTCTGGCATAACGCAGTATTTGCTATTTTCGTTTGTAATAAAATCCGCCAATATAACAAATATTGCGGTCAGTCCAAGCGACATGAATATATCTCTGGTCCCCATCCACGCCACCGCAAATATAAGAAGTTGTCGGCTAAGAATATATTTTAGATACGTTTCTTGGGAGTTAGTTAAGTTAAGGGTGATAAACTTAGACCCTATATTCAAAAAAATCATAATTAATCCAGCAAAAAACTTACTACTATTAAGACTGTTTATAGAAGTGTAAATATTTTTCACTATTTTACTCATATATTAATACACGATAAAATTTATTCCGGACTATATAAATTATTTTCATCCAAATAGCTTGGAATATTCTCAAAATTACTTTTTTGATTAGAAATCATGTTGATAATATCAGTGTCTGCTATGGCCATTTTTTTATTCATATTGTCCTTTCTGGTTTTTGTTCGTCTGGGATTTTTTGATTGTAATTGTTCTGATAACTCTATAACTCCTGCGCTTGTTGGTTTTACATCCATAGTATTGTTTTTTTGTTCATGGTATGTTTCTTGTCCAATATACGTAAATGGTTCAGACGAGCTATTTGATATACCACTCTGCATTCCTTCGTAGTAGCTGTAAGTAAATTTTTCATTAACAATAAAGAAGACAATTGCTATTAGAAGTCCATAAATTGTATGTTCGTGAGCATATAAGATTATGATTAAAACAAAAAACAATTTCCCTAAAACACTTTCATTTATTTTTAGTAATATGTTACCTGAAAATATGAATAGGGTTAATATTATAAAGGTAAGAGCTATCAATAAAGTTTGTTTCATATAATAAATACACATATATTAATTTGTTAATTGATTCTAAATCAAAATGGGTGGTCGTATAAAATAGTTTTCTTTTATCATATATATACAATATGTCACTCGCATTATATGCCGCAGATTATACAGAAGATACAAATAAAGAAGAAATAATTAATCGGAAAAGACAACTATTTAAACGCAGAATAGGGGCGACGAATAAAAACATATCTAAAAAGCCGTCATCTAAGGCAACGAGTACATTGAACGCGATTCATTCTAATTTAGAAGAGGTTGAATCAGAAGAAAAGGAATTAATGAACTTTAAGCCAATTGAACATCCTGAATCATCTGGTGTTGAGAAAACAAAAACAAGATCGGGACAGGAGTTTAGAGAAATAAATAATCAGAATGAGGAGGGGTTTGAGGGAATATTTGCACAGGAAACTGAGGAAGGTGATGAAAATGTGTATGCGTCGCAATATTATAATCAGTACGTGCCACCGCAACACTTAAATTTTCAACCAGAAAATGGAAATGGAAAACCAGATGAAACGAGTGAGTTGGATAAAAAGTTGAATTACCTAATTGAACTTATTGAGCAACAACGAGGAGAGAGGACTGATCACGTTACTGAAGAAATATTACTTTATGGGTTGGTTGGTGTATTTGTTATTTACGTAGTGGATTCATTTGTTAAAATCGGAAAATATAAAAGATAATAATCGACGATAGACGATAGACGATAGACGATAGACGATAGACGATAGACGATAGACGATAGACGATAGACGATAAACAAAACTCAAAATAATAATAATGATTCATTTGGATTAATTTGTTTGGTAATATAGTTATATAAATAATACGAAACGGTATATTCTGTTAATGGTCTCCTTGATAATCTTACCTCGTTTATTATAATATCATTATTACTTGTATTTTCGATAACAAGGTACCTAAACCGTTTTTTGACACAGCACATATTTGCGGCATGATGGAACCCTCTTATAAATAAGTCATTTGTTGTTAAATTAATCGAGCATATATTTTCAAACACCTGTTCATTTTTATAGTATGAGTTTGATTTTTTAAAAACATATACACCAAGAATTGTATGATTTACCTTTAAACAATATATATTTAGAATTCCTGATTTAATACAGCTTTTAAGAGTGTAAATGTCTATATACAATTTATTTTTAAACTTTGAATTAACAAGAAGTTCGAACATGAGATCGCTTGTGAAATCAGTTACTTCGAGTATTGTTTCTTGTTTTAATTTTATTGGTGTTTTCCATTGAAAAATATCAAAAGCATAATTAACGCATTTGCATAGCGGGGTAATATTAAAGTGTTGTTGATTTTCGTTTTTAAACAAATATATCTGAGCACATTTTCTTGAATTCTCTATATGAAATTTATGAGTTTGGATTAGCTTAGGTACATTATTGTATTTGCGATACACTGGGTCTACACAAAGCAAATCAACCAATTCCATTGACATTGATGATTTATTCAGAATAACGGATATGGGTCGGGTAGTTATCATACCAATCATTATATCGGAGGTGATTATTTTCCCACTTGGATCATACTTATCTGTTTTGTGTTTCATAAAAGAGACAAACGATTTTGAATTCATTGAACTATAGTAGGATTCTATATCTCCGGGGGGTGGTTTATAGACAATGTCATCGCGGCTTTTATAGTGGGTGCTTATAAATGTGGAAACCTTTTCAAACAAATGTTGATCTTCAAAGTTAGAGAACATAATACTATTTAGATCGACATACCTATCTTTAGGAGAAGGAATCTTGTTTACTATGCCTGGATGATATAGTTTATATATTAATTTATGATTATGATAAACCGGTTGTTTGCTCCAATAGGGGTGTTGAATCCGCAACCAAATAATAAATATTACGTATAATGAAAATACAAGTAATATACCATATACGATGATCTGCATATGTTATATTAAAGGAAAATTAGTGGGGTTTTTTTAACACATATAAATAATTATACTCGTAAGAACATGGGGACATATCGTATTTACTTTTTGCGATAAACCCCATTTGTTTCGCGATTGAAATAATAACCGACTGGTCTTCCATGTGGAGATGATGGACATTTTTTCTGAATGGGGATTTATTCTTTTTATTGGAAAATATTTCAACAAAGTCCGTTATTTTGTTGTCATCGTCTATAATAAATTCAGATTTATAATTATAATTATTAAACACTATTTCGGTTTGTGTAATTCTTTCGGGGGCGTATTTTTGAGCACTAACAGACTGTAATGGATTTCCGGGTGGAAGTATTGGATCAAACATGTGCTTATTAACCAGATGTATAACCATACTACCGCCGGGTTTTAACCAATCATAGCAGTTTTTAAAAAAAGCCCTCTTATCCTTAATATAGTAAACAGTAAAATACAGACAGGTAATATGTGAAAATTCCTCGGGTTCAAATAAGATACTTGTTGTAGCGTCTCCATTTATAAAATCGCGTTTAGGATATAATTCCTTGGATTTTTCGTACATGGATGTTGATTTGTCGAGTCCGATTACCTGGCATTCGTGCTTTGCTAAAGTGTCAACAATATGCCCGGTCCCTGAACCGACGTCAAGAATTTTACTTTCAGACGTAACATCTGTATTTTTGACTATATGGTCTATCTCGAATTGGTGTTTTGACGGGTCATTGCATAGTTTGTCGTAAATATTTACATAGAACGTATCGTATATTGTCTCGATCGTAATATTCTCTTTAAACTCGCCGTTATCTACATCGAAACCTTCGATTGATTCATTATATTTCACCCCATGTTTATAGATGGTGACTATTAAGAATGCTATAATAAGTATAACAATAACATTCATTGGAGAAAAATATTTTTTTATTTTTTTAAAACTCGTCATGGTTGTATATGTATTATTGTTATTTTTTTTATGTGTATGTGATTTAATGGACTGTGAAATAAATGATATTAGACTTGAGAAGGAACTTAAAATAGTTTCATTTTCGGGATATAAAAAAACAGAAGTAGTAAAACAGTTATACGAATCTATAATTACATCAAAGGTGGAAGAATCATGTTATTGGAGTGCCGAATTGGTGTGTGGTGGAAATTATGCGGATTTATGGAATACCATATTGATATGTATGTCTAAAAATATTCACTTTGGTAACCCCAAACTTCCAAGCTATATAGACCTGCGTATCACCGCATTCCGAGAAATTATGCAAAATGGATATGTTGGACAAGAACTTCGTCTTCGAAACAACGACAGGTTGAGACGTCTTTTCTGTGAAATAATGTTGGTACTGTGTTTGTCAAAGAAGAAACATAGTGTAGAGCTAATAAAGTTAAATAAGAAGGAGACGTTTGAATTATCAAAAATGAGTCATCGTTTTAAGGCCGACAAGACAACGTACGCAAACCTTATTTTTAGAAAAGAGGACCCCAAAGAGTTGTTTGTTGCCATTAACGAGATAATGTATCATTTATCACCGTGTTCTGAAAGTATAAGTGATATATGTTGGTGGATTGAATGGCTACTCGCATATGAACAAGAGTGTACAAAACGAAAAATGAAATTAATATGTGATCGTCGTGAGTATTCATGTGTCCCAACAACCAATCAAAAGGAACTAATTTGGGTTATATGGGAATCGATTTTAAATACAGTCGAAGGTAAGACACCGTTTATAAAAAAAACAATAAATAGTCTTTTCAATATATTTACATTACGATATTCGCCCGGGATAGTACGAAAAAGAAGACATATTATATATTTCGCAATATCAATATTATTTGAACATATTAATACAAATACACCCCTTATAAGTGATAAGGAGTTAGTTAATTCGATATTATCAAAAATAAACAACATATATAAGCAAATAAAAAAGAGCGAGAAGTCTCCACAAACAGACTATTTATTTAATAATGTCAAACAGACAAATTTAGAACAAACAATACAAAAATTAGATATAATGAACAATCTTTTAAAATAATACACCAAATAATAAATATGTCGTTATACTATTAATGGATAACACGGCAACGTCGCGGTTTATGAATATGACTAATATTTCTGAAAGCTCACCTGTAACATCGGGTTCTGGATCGTTTTTTTCAGGAACGCTTTTTAAAGCGATGGTGATCATTGTAATACTCGGACTGATTGGTGTAAACATCTTTTATTATTTAGGTGATGTATCCGAATACATGGTTGAACTATTCGAACCGCTCCTTAAACTATTTGGATATGAGTCATCGAGTGTTATAAAACAAACGGTAAAAACATCTGTCGTGGGTACGGATAATGCGGTCGATATTGCCGCAACTACATTGAAAAGAACACTTAAACTTACAGAACGTATTGTGGATGAGACGCTTCCGACGAATAATACGACAATGTCGCAATCAAAAACTGGCGCAAATAACTCCCATATGAATTTAAACAACCGCCCAACGCGAGAGAATAGTATAAAGGCAGCAAATGAAGATTCCGATGGAGCGCTTGTAATCGACAGCGTATCTTCTAAATCAGTATCTTCTATAGGCTTTTGTTATATTGGAGAGGATAGAGGAAATAGAAGTTGCGCAACGGTAAATGACGAAAGCAA
>Ga0209533_1000028_pt1 | contig 121269 bp, 106 predicted proteins | sample COG_04_FD_184748 | JGI IMG/M metagenome (GOLD analysis project Ga0209533, IMG submission 184748) | Pelagic Microbial community sample from North Sea - COGITO 998_met_04 (SPAdes) (version 2) | ecosystem: Environmental > Aquatic > Marine > Neritic zone/Coastal water | place: Helgoland, sampling...
AGGGGGTGTGGATGTCGTTGAACCGCTGGCTTTTCCATTCACATTTTCAATGGTAACACGGTTCCAATTTGCTGGGAAAAGATCACCCAATATCTTATTTCCCATAGCAGGTCCAAACCACTTATCTGGATAACACACCACCTTATTTTGATTTTCATTTAAGTAAGCCGACCACCAACTAAACGAACTATTGGCAATAATATTGTGATCACATCCAGACATCAACAACATTTGCTGCCAATCCTCAGCTTCCAAATCACCCCTTACAAACCGCATCTTGGGGAAATCTTTTTTAATAAAACGAATATAATCAGCAACGCGCTTCACATCTTGCTTTTCGCAAAAATACAATACTCGATACTCTTCTCTCCCAGATTCTTCTACAATCTTTTTTAAAGCATTTTTATAATACATAAATGGAAGGATTGGATGGAAGTCTTGAATATTTTTAAAATCACCGTGCCTAAAATGCATAGAAATAGTGGGGCGATCAAAATACATTATTTTATAACGCTGTATGGTTTCCTCGCGCGCCTTTGATATTTGAACGATCTGATTGATTTTATCAAAATTATGCTCGAAATAGCGTGGTGATTGAAAATATCCAAATAATTCAAAACTAACATCGTCTCCTTTATTTTTAATATCGGGTAAAGCGCGATAGTGAAAGTGTGGTTCAGTGTATCGTTGTGTTGGGTGTAATTGTGCATCTACATATGGCTTTAACCCTTTCAACAAAGAATCCCAATAAGTAGGACGCGGAGAACCTTCCTTTGAGACTGGGTCCAACTTATAACCCGGAATCACAAACTTTTTACCACTATCAAAACAATACGACATTAACGCAAACACTTGAAACAATTGGTTTCCCAATCCACCTTGGATATAAACAGAAATCATTATTATAAATAATACTATTGATTTATCTTTAAATAATATTATATCATCTTATTAAATTGATATAAAATTATTAAAACTTTACATCAATCATGCAACAAACCCATATCTATCTATTAATACCTTTAGCACATCACTATGGATTATATTACTATTTTATGCTTAATTAATGTGGTGGTTACTTTATACAATATTTTGTATAGCGAACATACCGATTGTTATATGGAAGAAATGTGTAATATTCACTGTAAACCGCATCACGCATCACAAGAACACTTATTACATTTTAATATAAATACTGTCAACGAAATACAACCAGAACAATGGGGTCAATTTGTAAATATTGAAAATTTATAATTAATCTTTATAATCAAACTATATAATCAAACTATATAATCAAACTACACTTAAAAATCCGCATCAAAGTTAAACGCATCGCTTTTATTTTCACATGAACTCAATGAATAATCACCAACTCTTTTTTCAAAAAAGTTGGTTTTGCCTTCAAGACTAATCATCTCCATAAAATCAAATGGGTTACTAGAATTAAAGATTTTACCATATCCCAATTGTTGACTTAAACGATCGGCCACAAATTCAATATATTGCGACATCAACTTTGAATTCATGCCAATTAACTTACATGGCAACGCTTCCAAAATAAACTCTTTTTCTATTTCCACGGCGTCTTTTATTAATTCCACCACTTTACCCTTTTTTTGTTTGCGTGATAATTTATTAAACAATAATACGGCGAATTCAGTATGCATGCCTTCGTCTCTGGAAATCAATTCATTACTAAATGTTAAACCGGGCATCAAACCACGCTTTTTCAACCAATAAATACTGCAAAATGAACCGGAGAAAAAGATGCCTTCTACACAAGCAAATGCGACCAAGCGAGTGGCAAACGACGAGCGATTGTCTTGAATCCATTTTATAGCCCAATCGGCCTTTTTCTTAATACAAGGAAAATTATCAATGGCGCGAAACAATTTAGTTTGTTCGTCTTTGTCTTTAATATAAGTGTCGATAAGCAAACTATATGTTTCACTGTGGATATTTTCCATCATTAGTTGAAAGCCATAAGCGGCACGAGCTTCCGGCAATTGAACTTCGCTTAAAAATCGTTGTCCTAGATTTTCCAATACAATACCATCACTGGCAGCAAAAAAAGCAAGAACCATTTTAATAAAATGTTTTTCCGTATCCTTTAATTTATTCCAATCCACCAAATCTTTAGAAAAATCGATTTCTTCGGCTCGCCAAAAGCAATCCATCATTTTTTTATACATTTTCCATATATCTTGGTCTGATAATGGAAACATTACAAACCTGTTAGGGTTTTCAGTTAGTAAAACTTCTTTTTGGGGACTTGACATCCTAAATAATAATGCTATATATTTAAATATATTCCATAAATTTTATTTTTTTGGTGAATATTATTATTTTAGCATTTTTATTTTAGCATTATTATTTTAGCATTTTTTTTATTGTGTATATTTTGTGTTTATCTATCATTGTGTTTATTTGCATCTTATACCCATAATACAATGATCTCTGCCTACATCGAGCAAACATCTCTCCCATATTTTAATTTATTACCCAACAAGTTTAAGCATTTAGGGAGAGAATTAGGTTGAAATCTTATATTATTCTAACTGTAATATATATCATAAATGGATAATCTACCCGACTTTTATAAATCATTTAAAAAAACGGAAGACAAAACAGCATGGGTTAAATTAATTAAAGATAATCCAACGGTGGCAATAGACACATATTATAATGCGTTTTGTAAAGATAACCCAAATGGATATTGTGATTTATTTCAATTGTTTCAATTATTGGGAATATTGAAAGAAAGAAAAGCAAAAGGCGAACCCATAGTTGCAACGGGTTCGACTTCAGACACGGCAGATCAAGCAACACTTGGACCAATATACGACGCTCTTATTAAGTTGGGTGAAAAGATAGATTCCAAAATACCATCTGCCGAAGAAGCAGGGGTACCCGCCGAAGAAGCAGCAGCACACACAGAAGACCCAGCAGCAGAAGATGCAGCACTCCGACTAGCTGCAGATCAAGCCAGGCAAGAGGCTGAAAGAAAGGCAACCGAAGAACAAGCGAGACACGAGGAAGAGTTGAGGCTTGCCCAAGAAGCGACAGAAGAGCAAGCGAAAGCGGCAGAAGAAGAGCGCAAGCGACTTGAAGCGGTCGCAAAAGCAGCGGCAGAAGCACCAGCAAGAGAGGCCGAAATAAACGATGCTCAAACACAACAAAATGAAGAAAGAAAAGAAGGAGGAGAAACAGAAGGAGAAGAAGGAGAAGAAGGAGAAGAAACAGCCGCACTTGTTGAAGACATTTCATGTGACTACAAAAAAGGAACTATAAACGCAAATTTTGAAAAAAAATTATTTACTTTGTATGAAGAAGCAAAAGACATCTTACACAGTGATATGCTAATACTTATTGGATGTTTACATTTTTATAAATTAGGTAAATTAACTATATCTGAAAACAGCGATACAGAGGAAATACTTACTGAATTAGAAAACGCATTATTTATACAATTAACAAGAGAAGAGTATGGAAAAATTACTTCAGAATTATTACGTATAGACAAAACTTTAAATGAAACCTTTATTAAAATATGCGAAAGAGATGAAAAGTACAAAGATCAGATACCGGAAACCTTCAGTGCTATAATGGTATATGCATTGTTATGGATTTTTCATTTTAACAAAAATATAGCAATAAATGATTCTATTTCTACATACGAACAAATCATCTCTAATAAAAGTTTATTTGATAAATACACTCTATTTATAAATGACACCAATTGCAGCGAAATCATTGCGATTGGTGATAAAATACAAAAAAGCATAGCCAAATTAAAAGAAATAAAAGATACAATAAAAACACAGGGATTTATAGCAAACCTTGTTGATTTAAAAAGAAAGTATGCACATATTTTAAAAGAAAATAAATCAGTGTTAGCTTTATTAAAAAGAAGGGATGATTGGGTTGTAGATGTAGATGTAGCTAAAAAACACAAACGATTTAATCTAGACATAAAAGGTCAAGATACAATTGCTGAACCATTACAATTAAGATACAATGATACTCCATTAGTAATTCCAGGATCAACACTGGTAGAATCGCAGACTATGACACATAAATATGATTTTTATGGGTTTGATAGCGTGTATGCCCCCAAAATTGACAATTCTGACATCGCCTCTGATTTAGCTACCAAATTTAATTTTAAAAATGATATTCGTCCACTATGTTTTATAGGATACGGTCAATCGGGTTCAGGTAAAACAAGTACATTGATTTATTTAGATGTGCCTGGTAAGGAGGAAGATGGTATAATAATGCAATTATTAAACCAACTTGATCCTAATGAGGTAACAGTGTCTATGATTGAAATTTATGAAGCCGAAGCCGCAAAAGCATCCGATGAAAGTTGTATTGGTATAGGCACAGTCAATCATTCACCACCAGGTGAAATAGTAAAATGCTATGCTTCAAATACAGACGAAAGCAAACCCAATGATAAAGCACCACAAACAGTACAAGCCGGAGGTGCTGTTAAAGAAAGAATACCAGTGACAAAGTTTAAACCTATTCCTGCTGAAATTAAACAAGGTAAACAACCTATCAAACCATCTATGCGATACATTACAATAGGAGAAGTATTAGATAAACAATTCGATGAAAAAGGTAACCCAAGGGGAAAAAATGAAGAAAAAGATAAACAAACATTTACTACTTTTAAAAAGGGAAGTGTAACATGTCAGGGAACATACGATTCGAAACCCGGATGGTTTTACACACACAATGAACACGGTGAAGAATGTATGGATAAAAACTTTGGGTTAAAACATTATATTTTAATGGGGTTTGAATGTAGGGAAATCGCCCCCACTTCAAATAATAAACAAAGTTCTAGAAGTCATGTTGTTGTTTCTTTAAAATTAGAGTGGGGTAGTGATATGGATAGGGATAGGGATAGGGATAGGGTTAGCGATAGCGATAGGGGTAGCGATAGGGATAGCGATAGGGATAGCGAGTCAAAAAAAACTAGATACATATATGTATGTGATTTGGCGGGGGTTGAAAATGAATTTGATTGCAATACGCCTGGTAGTGCGGATATCATTAGAATGAAAGCAAAAACAAAAGCAAATAAAAACTATTCTAATATTGTAGGTTCAAGCGAAATAGAAGATTGGAAAAAACTTGAAGAAAAACGCGCTGGAAATATAGTTAAATATGTTCATAAAGATGTTCATATTTCTGAAACCGAGGAGGGGCCCACTTGCTGGCCGGATGGAACGCCCAACGAAGCGGGAGATATTGATACGATAAGATTGGAAAATTCCACAGAGTTACTTAAAATCTTTTGGCATATAACACAGCCTGGAAACGAAAAAAAAATGGACCTTGGTCCTGGTAACGGTGTTGCGCACGACTCTCTCGGTTATAAAAAAGACGTTCCTAAAACTAAATATTTCAAAGATAAAATAGTTAAATATTTTGAAAATAAGTTAAAAAAGTTGCCTATTAAAAAAAATGAAAACGGTGACATAATAGGGTTTGTTGATGTTAAAAAAAAAATTAAGGAATTTATTAATATAAAATATGAGAATATTGGTTCGTCCTTTAGTTTTGTTGCCTTTTTACATGGATCAGAAAAATACGATAAAATAGAGTTGGGCCAACTAACATTAACCAAATTAGCAGACCAAATTATAAAAAGGTCAAGCGGTCAATCAGCTACACTTACTCATGTTTTAAATCTATTAAAATCAGCATTTAACTCAATTGAAATGCCTGATTGCAAATCTAGTTATGAGGCGGGATTTAAACGTGCATGTGATATTAGAACAAAGGAAGGTTATGTAATTAATAACACCCTAGCACAGTTAACGCGAGATGTGAAGCGAATATCTAAATATGCCATTAAAGAGCGACTCGAAAACCCCACCGGCAAAAAAGAAACGGTAGGTACCGAAGAAAGCCCAGCCACATATCCTTGTTTATTTGCCGATACATATGATGAATACTCGAAATATTCAAAATCAACACATCCATTAATGAATTGGTATGATATAGATGATCCTCTTAAAGAAGATTTTGGTAGTATATTAACTGCGATGTGTTTAATAAGTGACCCCGACAAAAAAACAGTTTGGGATATAAACGAGAAATTAAATCTTTTAAAAACATTTCGATTTAATTATTGCACGGTATTAAATGAAACATTTATGATGAGAAGGGGGGGTGAAGTAGCAAAAACTCCGGCTGGTAATGAGATTTATGTAAATAATCCCCCACTCCCTCCATACATAAATGTCGGTATATTAGAGAATAGTTACAAAGAATATATATTTTATGAAAATGACCCGCGGACAGATACAGATACAGATAAAGCACATATAGAAAAAAAAGCCGAGTTGTTTTTAACGCTTTGTAAGCACTTTTTAAACTTAATAGTAAAAATGTTTAGGCATCCTATTTATGAAAATGACGCCATTAAATTTATGCAGCAGTTAGGTAGTATTTCAAACAAACCTAGTATTATATTCCAAATTAAAGAAGAAATGAAAAATCTGATTAATAATACAAAAGTAATTAAATTTTTAAAACTCAAAATCGAAGAGTTTATAAACAAAATAAAAACGAATAATAACGCAACATTTATTGGGACCATTCAAACCACTGAACAAGTAAATAGAGTATCTGATAAAATAGTAATAAGTGAGGCGTTAGATTCAGAAAAAGAGCTTAATTCAATAGACGATGAAAATATAAATCGACAATTACTGAAAAGGTTATTTCATACTTCTAATACAAAAAAGGAAAGGAAAACATCTGCTATTTTGTATGAATGTTTATATGAAATAAGAAAACTATACACCGAAAAAAAACTGCCAATAGCAAGTAAAACTATGAAGGAAAGAGATATTGATGGAATGGTTAGCGCAATTGAAACCGCATTTCCGTTGATGTCACGATATTTAGATCATACAAAAATAAACAATAATTGGAACCTTATTAGTCATATGGAACGTGGAGAAAGTGTCATGAAAGATAAAACCGAAGATATATATGGTAAATCAAAAAACGAATATAATTCATATCCATATAGTGGTGATAATTTAACTCAAACAGCAGGAGGAACACCAATTAACACGAACCAACGCAAAAAGATGAATGCTCGAAATAGAGAAATAAGAAATGAAGCATCTAACCGTTTACGGTTAGAAAAATCTGTAACAAGTGAACCTATATTAATCCATCCAGATTTTATCCCCACTAACCCTAAAAACGCTTTGAGTACGTTTAATGAAATTTTAATAAATAATTTAAAAGATGAACCATCGTTAGAATATATAAAAAGTAAAGAAGTATGGGAGAAGGTTAAGAGTAATAAAAAGACCAAAACTATTTTTACCAATGAAATTAAAATTAAAATTAAAAATGGAGATACATTTCGACACCTAACTGGTATTAAAGAAACAAAAATCTCATTAATGCAATATTTAGTCACTGATGACTTTTTTGCTGCGGTATATGGGGATTATATATCGCAAACAATTGAAAAAAATAAATGGGATGCGGATAATAAGATATTTACTGATTTTAAACCTGTTAAAACTGCCGATGCTAGAAAACATTTATCCCAAAACATATACAACACTTATAAAGTACAAAAATCTTATCCTCCAGAGAATACGGTTCAATGGGGGGGAGCTGGCGAACCGGGAGAGATAACAACTGACGTGGTGTTTCGGCAAATAAATGAAATAAGCGGAAAAATTGAAAATTTAGGAGGAATAGGCCAATCCGAGCGAGACAAACACACCCGATACGAACACGCCCGAGATTTAGCTAAAATTAATGAAGCAGTAACTGAATTACAAACACATTTAACCGAACTTTATTCTGGCGGTGATAGCATTTCCAATAAGTTACAAGAAGCTTTACAGCAATTAGAAGATGCACGCCCGTGAAATACCAACTAAAAATTAATTATATAATTATATTTATATAATGAGTGGAGCACCAGTAGCATATAACGAAATTAATGATAATATAACTGCCGAGGCTATTATTAAAAAAATAGGTGAGTTAAATAATACGGTAATTACAGCAACCCAACGTGCTAAAACCAATTTAGATAATTTAAAAGCACGTTTAGCTAATTCAGGTATTGATGCAAAAGAACAAAAAGAAAAAATAACTGTATTAACAAATCAAATTAGAGCGTTAGAAACCTCAAACGCATCACTTACGGAAAAAGCAGCAGATTTAACGGAAATAAACGGTCAAATTATTAAATTAGAAACCCATATAAATAGTCTCCTCGCAAATAATGAACAAATAACTGACGCATTAAAAACTCCCCCCACAAAAGGCGGTTTCCGATACAATAAAAAACACCTCGAAGACAAAAGACAATCTCGATCATTGCATTCTAATTCTAAAACAACACCAAGGAAACGCAAGAAATGGCGAAGAAGACCGGGAAAAAGTGTTAAAAAAGGGGGTATGAAAACACGACGACGCCGACGACGACGAAATAAAAAATCAAAAAAAAGCAAGAAACGACGCAAATAATTTAGTATAATATTTAATATATAAAATATATATTATACCACTATGCCTCCAAAACGTAAAAGACCTAGAAGACGCGCACCAACTCCACCGTCGGAAAATGATGAATATAAACAAAAAATAAAAGACATTGTAAATACATTAGAAGAATGCCACGATGATAAAATAAAATCGCTAGGAACACTTATTATGTATATATTTAATACGACAGATGAAAGCCATGGAATCTCTGAGGAAGTAACCGACGCTATACAAAAGCTACATCCAATTTCCGTAAATAATAAAGAATTAAGTAAACCAAACCTTAAGGAAACAAATGATTTAATAAAAACATTACAACAAACAGTAGGTAATAAAAACACGCCAGATGGCTTAATCGATTCCTATCAACAAGTCGTAAAAGCAATAGTCAAGTATGCTGAAAATATAAAATGTCCAGAAGAAAAGTCTTTTGACCCTAAACCATTCGAGGATATTATTGTATCTTTAGAAAGGCTTGATGAAGAGTATAAATTACATCAAAAAATATATGATAAAAAACGCACATGTGACGAGTTAGGACTGCGTAGTAATAGTAATCAAAAAAGGAACACATGGAACAACGCCGATAACGAAGGCAAAATAAAGAGATGTAAAATATCTCTTAGAGATATACAAAAGACGGCAGATTTTAAAAAGTTTAAAGGGGTGTATGATAAACATATTGACAGTAAAAAACACCATATTTTAATTGCAAATATAGAACAATTAAAGAAATATCTGAGTGATTTACATACACCATATAATAATATTTTTTCAACTACAGGTGGATTAATACATCAACTTGACAAAATGAAGAAGGGTGGGGGAATAGTAAGACCGAGGGTGTCCAGTAATAAATCAAAACCCAAGAGAGGAGGAAGCAAACACCATAAAACAAAAACAACTAAAAAGCGTATTAAAGGTAAACAAACCCGACGAAACAAAGCCAAAAATAAAACAACCATAAAAGCAAAAAATACAACAACCATAAAAGCAAAAAACAAAACAACCATAAAAGCCAAAAATAAAACAAAAAAAAGGTAATTTAGGATTTTTTTTTAGAAAGGTAGTATATAATGAAAATCCCCGCTGTTTTCAAAAATGAAGTTCTTTACTATGTTGTTTTAGCATTTTCCGTTCTGAATGTATTGGGATATGTTAGTATGAAGGCCTGGGAATGTTTAGCACTTTTCTCATTGACCGCTTACATTGTAAACATGCAAGTTGATAATGTTACTGTTGGTTTGTTGGCTGGTATTTTTGTGGCCAACTTTGTATTTAGTTGTGGTCGCGTAAAGGAAGGTATCGATAAGACCCTTCAAAACCCAGAAGAAGATGTCAAGGAAGCCGAAAATGCACTTGAACGCGCCGAAGAAAAGGTAAAGGAATGTGCCGAAGGTGAAGAAATGGTCGATGGTGAATGTGTTGCCGTTGCCGATGAAGCCATGAAAAATGCCAAGGACGCCACCAAAGTTGCCAAGGATGCCATCGCGGATATGCAAAAAATGGTTGGTTTGTAAATATAGCAATATAGCAATAACATAAATTAAGTCAATAATTGTAAATTAAGTCAATAATTGTAAATTAAGTCAATAATTGTAAATTATATGTTTTTTATTTTATTTATAAAATATATAAATGAAACTAACCGCTGTTGTTAATAAAGCATTAAATAAAACAAAACTAAACAAAATCGTCCAAAATAAATTTTTGTTGTATGTGATTGCAATCATTGCGTTAGTGTATGTGGTTCAAATGTTAAACGAAGGAAAAAACAATATGGTGGCCGTGTTTGTTATTATAGCATTGTTATCTAGCTTCTTTAGCAAAAACATGGTTATTAATCTAGGTATTGCGATTATTGGAACTATTTTAATTAGTTCTTCTAATATCTTACAAGAAGGCTTTGAAGAAGACAGTAAACATGGTAAAAAAAAGAAAAAGAAAAGGGAAGGAATGAAATCCAGTGGTAATAAGCAATCATATTTTCTTAATGTAGATGATGAATGCGTAAAAGCATCTCCATCTGATTGCGAAGAAGGCGAGTGTTATACCAACAACAAATGCACCGAAAAGTTTGGACAACGCAGTATTCCCAAAAGTGAACCTGCTTCGGTAGATGGAAAAAACGACAAACCCGGCGAGCGAATTGATTATGCGTCTACGTTGGAATTAGCATATGATAATCTACAAGGTATGTTGGGTGAAGATGGTGTAAAGGGGTTAACGGGTGAAACCAAAAAGTTGGTATCGCAACAAAAAGATTTGATGGAATCATTAAAAACCATGACACCGGTTTTAAAATCGGCAAAAAAAACATTAGAACAAATGGAACTTCCTGATATGAAGGAAATGCAAAGCTTACTTGGAAAGTTAAATGTTGGAAAAAAAAAATAATTTAATTAAAACAAGCAAACAAAGCAACTTAATTGAAACGGTTGACTTGATTAAAACAGTTGACTTAATTGAAATATAACTTTATTAAAATTATTAAATTTATATTTAGTTTATATAATGAAAAAATATTGCCCGCCGGGTGTGTTATGTATTGAAAATACGACTATGTTTTTTTTACTTTTTATAATTGTTTTAGGAGGTTTTGTGTTAAGTAGTGTTATCAAAAAAATCAATTTAAATACGCGTATATTTGCAAATCCCAATCATTCCGGAGCCCACCATAATTCACACTCTCATTCGCATTCGCACCAGATACAAAGCAATCGCCCCGGATTTTTCGGTATATTTAACCATCCTAGTAATGTGTTTTTAAATCCACATGCTCCACCGTTAAAAACAAATGGTATGTATCATCCTAATAATAGCAGTGATCCGCGGGGAATACCTATCAATATAGAAACGCAATCAACAAATAGTAATTATAGTCAAATGGGTGTTTTAACTCGTGAAAATGGAAAAGAAACTATATTGCCATTAATGGGGCGTGTATTAATTTCAAATAGAAGTAAATGGCAATACTATACAATAAGTGATAAATCAAATGTAAAATTGCCTATTTATCATAAAAATAAAAATAGCACAAATGAGTATGGTTGCGATGAATTGTTTAATGGTGATAAGGTATATGTAGAAGGGTATAGAGATACATTTGTGGTTTCGATTTATGAAAACTCAGCACCTCGTTATATTCCATATTTGTAAATGCCGCTATAAATAACATACTTTAGCAATGTTAAGTGGTGCGTTGTTAAATAATTTAACTATATTAAACATAAAATATTGTGTAATTGTATATTATGTTACATACGTTATTAGATGATTATAATAAAAAATACGCGAATCGAAATCGTAATAATCGAAAACGAACACACACACTTGGTTGTTTAAAAGATTTAAAACGCACAAACGATGAATTAAACCGACTGTTATATGGATGCACGGAAAAGTTAGATAGTTATTTAATTAAAATGGAAGTGTTATTAAATATAGAATATGGGCAAAAATTAGGTAAGGTAAATAATCAATATTGTGTTTTTCAAAATGGATATTTTCAACAAATGACTAGATGGTGGTATAGTGAAAATAGATTTAAAACATATGATTATGTTCGACAAGATTTACAAGAAATTACCAAATATTTAGAGAATTATTATAATGATGTGCTGTTGTCTAAAGACTTTCAGTTGCTTAGATCGGAAAAAAGCAATATGTTATACATAGAAGCCGCCCTTTTTAATGATCGTTTAATTTCGTTTATTAAACGATTAGTTACCGGTATTTATACGCTAAAACGAACCTATAAAAATGACAATGAAACAAACTATTTTTCAACAACGGCTAGTGTAGATAAAGCAAAAGAAATAATTGATTTAATTGATTTTAGAATACAGTGTATGTTAGACTACAAAAACAAATACACCGAAATGTTTAAATAATTTAACGATGATTTATAAGTAATTTTTATTTATAAATAATCTTATTTGTATGATGGCTATGTTTTAATTACTATTGATTTCTTATTCGTCTTCTTGCCTTCTTTATTATCCTCTTCTTTGCCTTCTTTATTATTCCTCTTTCAGTGTTCCTTCTTTATTCATTATTCCAAATAAAACCGCATATAATGTCGCATTTATCCAACACCTATTTGTGCCGTTACCAGCTGTGCGAACCTGTAATTCATCTAGGTCTCCAGGTGTTGGGTATTCTTCATCCTTATTAAACAGAAATATTAAATAATTACATGAATTATCGGGTAAATAATCATTTATATCAACAATTTCAAGGGATCCATCTTCATTTTGTGTGCCACCAGAAATAGCGTCAAAACGAACGTATTGATCATCACCTATTTTTACAAAGGAGTCATAATGATCTATTGATAGTACTCCACCCTGTTCTTCAGGGTTTTTATTACAATCAATTTCCTTTGTCCCTCTTATTATTGCTTTCAAATGTAACGCACCTATGTCTTCGCCAGCAATATGCATAGCCTTAGCTATAGCCGTATCAAGATCGTTATTTTTTGCAGGATCGTTATTTTTTGCAGGATCGTTATTTTTTGCAGGATCGTTCTTTTTTGCAGGATCGTTCTTTTTTGCATATGCAGACCCAATTTTCATTTCATTTTCTCCCTTGATCTTTTCCAAAACTTTTTGCATCGCAGTTGCAACCTGTAGCGCTTCACCCTCCGCACCATTATTTAGATAATTTAAAAAATTATCTCTATCCGCCACAGGTTCAATTAATGTAGCGAGTTTGTTTCCCAATTCAACCCAGTTTTCATCTTTCCATTGAACGGCTGTCTTGTCAGTATTATAGTTAAGCATCATATCATATATTTCTTCGTATCCACCAGATTGTGATTCGTCTACAACCGCTTGGCCGTCTACAACCTCTTGGGTTGCTGTAACATGTTGTTTTAAATCTCCAATCACAACTGCTGCTGTTGGGTCAGATGTAACAGGAAATGTAACACCCGTATCGGTAGGGGAAGCTCTTACGTTAAAATACACTATACGCGCTGTTAACGGATCGTATTCTATTTTTTGTGTATCTCCATTCGCGACTGATTCCGTTGTTGCTTCTGTATCATTTTCGAGATCAGCCCTCTCATATAATTCCTTAAATTGCTCCCAAAGCGTATTATCACCACCTGTTTGCACTGTTTCAACTGGTTTGTCTGTTGTGATTATTTTTAAAGGAGCTGGTTTATTTACCGGTTGGTTTTCTTTAAATTTAAGAGATTTATTTTTAAGGTCGTATGCTCTTTTTTTTTGTTTATGTGTTTTTCTATATTTTCCAGTGCTTTTATTGTATTTACGATTCTTTCTACGATTTTTTTCTTTGCCATTATTTTTCTTGTTTTTATAATGAATACGACGCTTGCTTTGATTTTTCGTTTTTTTTATTTTATCCAATCTTTTACTAGTAATATTCATTTATATACATAAAATTATATTATTTTATTATATATTAATTATAATGTCGGATATAAAAACAGGTACATCATGTCATAACGATGATAGTTGTGGAGATTATTTGAAATGTGTTATGATTGATGAAAAAACGAAAACTTATAAAGAATGTTCGGGTAAAATGTGTGGGCGACAAGGCGGCCCCAAGGGGGTTTGTTATCCATTTCAAAAAGCAGGACAAGTGGATGTTACCAATGCCTCGAAAATTACAAAAAAAACAGCAGATAAAGGTATAGCAAATATTGCATTGATAGTCGGGAGGATCGGCGTTGGTGTATTGATAACTGGTTTTATACTTTATAAAGTTAGAAAGCATATTAATAAAATAAGAGTGTCAAACTAATACGATCGGTAAATATAGCATATCATTAAATATAGTAAATAAGTACATATAGTATATCATTAAAGTTAAAAATCAAATAATAACTTTCCTAAAATTTAGGAAATATATTATTTTATACTTGGTAAATTACACTTTAGTAAATTACACTTTAGTAAATTACAATTTAGTAAATTACAATTTAGTTGCATTATGTAAATTGTTTAATGTAGGTTTGTAATCGGGTGATTGGAGATCGGGGTTTGTTCGGGGCAACATTTTACCAATAACTTCTTCTTCAACCGTTAAAGGAAACTGGTTCATTACACTAAGTTGTTTGGTTTTCTTTACTTCGGAGGGAGAGAAAGTTCGCACCTCTTCTTTTTTACTACATCTCATAATAAGAATATAAGCAGCAACAATACCAACTGAACCCATCAACATATCTAAACTAAATAAACTAAGAGCAACCATGATTACAACTGCCTTGCCCATCATAGTATCTACTAACATACATATATTGTTAGGAGGGGAAATATCCATAACAATAAATACTACCATCAACAACGACAATACTAAATATGCTGGGTTTTTTGGTAACATTTTCATTAAATTTTTCATATATGATAATATGATATTTTATTTATAGATTTTAGGATATTTATATTGGTTATTGATTGTATTACTTAATGGCTGTCAAATAAAATAAGAAATCCCAAAATGATCGTTATGATTCCAAATATACTTTTAAAAATAGCAGTGTCTATTTTGCTTGTAAAATAACTGGCGAATGTGCCTATTATAAAGAAAAACGAAAGTGTCAAAGCATAATTCCATTTAATACATTTTTTTGCCGTGCCGGTGCAAATTTCCCTAGCAAAAAAGTAAACAGCAACAATACCAATTGGAAGTAGTAAAGATGCTAAAGAAGTCCCTATTGCTACTTTATAATCACTTAAAACATTAAAGTAAATTAACATGGGAACAATTAAAATTTCGGCTCCACCACCCACAAATGAAGCAACTACACCCGTAAGCGTTCCTATCATCATTAACTTAAATATATTATGATCTACAATAGGAAACAACCCGTCCATGTTTTTTTTAATAAAACTGTTGTTTTCAATTAATTGTTTTAATTCACTTATCAAGTTTGCCATTTATATACTATACATTAACAAATTATAATTACAAAACATACAAACATACAACACATACAACACATACAACACATACAAACAAAACATTAATGTAAACAATCTAAACATTAATGTAAACAATCTAAACACTTCAACCATAATTAATAAGTAAATTGTAAACGATGTCTATAAATCAAATAAACGATGACGATGTTGCTACATATCTTGGTCAAAAAGGATACACTATAAAAAAAGAAAACATGATGATTGAAGAGCAAAATCTAATAAAAAAGGAATTGATGATGAAACCATATGTTCCTAAAAACTCATTGGCAAAACCCAACGAGTTCCCTATTTATCGCGAGTCTAAAAAAAAACTATACATTCCCAAATTCTATGGAATAAAAAACTATGGTGAACCGGACATATCAAAAATCGGTTCAGGGGCGCCAATTGATATAAAGTTTAAAGGTGAGTTAAGAGATTATCAATTGCCAATTGTAGATACTTATATGAAAGCCGCGGAAGAAAAGGGAGGAGGGTTGTTAGAATTGCATACAGGCGCCGGTAAAACAGTATGCGGTCTTAGGATCATATCTAAAATACAAAGAAAAACATTAATCATTGTCCATAAAGAGTTTTTGTTACGCCAGTGGGTAGAACGCATCGAACAATTTTTGCCCGCCGCACGCGTGGGAAGAATACAAGGTTCTATAATTGATGTCGAAGATAAAGATATTGTCATTGGAATGCTGCAAAGTTTAAGCATGAAAGATTACGATATCAAATTATTTAACGATTTTGGGTTAACTATTGTAGATGAAGTCCATCATATAAGTAGTGAAGTGTTTAGCAGAGCACTTTTCAAGATCGTCACGCGATATACTCTTGGATTATCGGCGACATTAACTAGAAAAGACGGTTTAACAAAAGTAATAAAAATGTTTTTAGGAGATGTTGTATTTAGTAAGAAAAGAAAGGGGGAAAATAAGGTATTGGTGAAGGCGATTGAATATATTAGTAATGATGAAGAGTTTGACAATGAAGTATTAAATTGGCGCGGTCAAGTCAATTACACATCGATGATAAAAAAACTGTGTGAATACAATCGCCGAAGTGAATTTCTATTAAAAGTGTTGGAAGATACAATTGAAAAGGGTCATGTAGAAGATCAAATAATGATATTGGGACATAATAAAAACGTATTAAAGTATCTGCACGATGCGATACAACACCGCAGTATTGCGACGGTAGGTTATTATGTGGGTGGTATGAAGGAAGCGGATTTAAAAATAAGCGAAGGGAAAAAGGTAATAATAGGCACTTATGCGATGGCTGAAGAAGGATTGGATATTAAAACATTAACAACGCTTTTAATGGTGACGCCAAAGGTAAGTGTTAATCAAGCGGTGGGTAGAATTCTTAGAAAAAAAGATCATGAAGCGTTGGTAATTGATATTGTGGATGTTCATAGTATATTTCAGCGTCATTGGAGTAAACGGTTAACCTTTTATAAAAACCAAAAGTTTAAGGTTGTAAAAACGGACAGTTATGATTATGAAAAAGATGTGTGGGATACGATTGTAGAAAGAGATAAAAAAGAAACGCCGTTTACCAAGGCATCTAAAACTAAAACTAAATCCGCCAAAACATCAAAACCAACCACTATAAAAATAAAAACAGGTGATGAGATTTTAAAAGGGGTTTGTTTAATTGATGATGATGATTAATATTTAACAAAATCGACATTATTATAATATAAAATATTGTAATAATGTATAAATAATGGCTCATGTCGAAGTCAAGAATTTGAAATCGGTAAAAGATACTGCGTCACCCGTCAAAGCAGATGATGTTGTTACGATTGGTGAAGAAATTGTTGCAATTTTTCCCACGGGAGTAAATTTAAAAAACATGGCTGATGCTACCATGAAAGTATTAACAAAAGTGACTACATTATATAATTTAGGAGCCGAGCAGAAAAAGGATTTGGTAGTTGATATATTGTGCTATGTTGTTGATAACACCGATGCAGGTGCGTTGGAATTTTTAGATCCAGTAATCAAGGATATGTTGCCTGGATTGATTGATACTCTTGTTATGGTGGATGGTGGCAAATTACATATTGTAAAACCACAAAAGTTGATGGATAAAATAAAAGCACGCTTTTGTTGTAAGTAAATAGGTTAGTAATAACGGTTAGTAATAAATATTACAAATAATAATATTAAGTATTTAACCATATTAATATTATTTAACCATATACATATTTAGTATCATTTAACATATTTTCGATAATATCGTATCCATTGAAACAATGTTTGCTTTCTACCTATTATTTCAGTAGATATGTTATTATTATCTAAAAAACTAACTAATTCTCGCGTTTCATTGATTTCTCTGGTATTACTATTATTATTACTACTATTACTATTAGAAGCGGAAGAGTTGTTTAGTAGGTTTTTTATATAGGTTGTATATGTTTTGTTCCAATAATTTATAATATCGGTTGCAATTGTGTAATGAAAATAATAATTAACACTTTCATCTGTGTCTGTGATGTGTTTAGCATTCCAAACTGGAAACATTTTTATTTCATTTAATACTTTTTTGTATTGTTCATGATATGTAGGATCATATTCCATTATTTTGTTTATTATATTGGATGGCAAATTAAATATATTAAACACATTAGATACATTAGATACATTAGATACATTAGACATTGATGAATGTTAATGTTAATGTTAAATTATATTATTTATCATTAAATATTTAAACTATTTAATAATAATGATTACATCACACAAGGCAAAGACAATTCACGATTGATGCTTATTGTTTATTTTTTATAATGATTATAATTATCGGTGCAGTTTACATTAGTTTTGTTAAAACTATTTGGGGCGACTGCTGGAAGAGGTGTATGTGCACCGGGCATTTCATATGAAGCACCCATTGGTGTATTGGATTGAAATTGAGAATAACCTAAAGAAGCAATTCCACTACCTCCTTTTTGATAATGTTTTTTTCCTTTTGTTTTGGCTTTATGTTTGCGCGATTTCTTGTGGTGTTTGGTGCGTCGACATACACACTTACCTTTGCAATGGCACTTTCGACCATGTTTTTTTTTCATTTTATGCGTTTTATTTTTTCTACTTTTATTATGCTTACTTTTACGCATTCCTTTTTTTGTTTTTCTAGTTTTTCTTGATTTTTTAACTTTTCTACCGGCACCACATTGTGCGTTTACATAAGGTGAAATAGGGGCATATCCACCGATTACTTTGTCGGCCATTCCTGCACCAACATTATCATATCCATACCCAACCTGATTGTTAAAAATTGCCGAAACCGAACCACCCTTTTGACCACCACAATGATTATATGGCGTTGCACTTGGATAACTATATCCCATACCACCTTGTGCGTTATTTGACAATGAATTCATTGTATTTCCATACGCACCTCCTTTTTGACTGGTTTTTTTCTTTCCAGTGCTTTTTCTTTTTCTTTTTAGTTTCAGTTTTAGCGTTTTTATACCTCCACATTTACTTGGCATTATATAATAACAAAATAAATTATTTTTATTTTTCCAGAAAAAGTAACTCTTGCTTTTTGGAGATTGGATCATTTGTGATGTTAAGTGGTTCCCATTTCTTATACTTTTTATTAAATATACATCGGATTGTATATGTAGTATTTAACAAAAATTTATAGTTGCTGACATCTTCAAACATATCTTCATCGTCACTTTCTTCTATAAAATCGATATTATCATTTTCACGAACGCGTCTAAATAATTTATTCATTAATATACTTGTTTTTATATTACCAATATAAGCATACCCAATATTTACTAAATCATTATCGTCCAAACATCTTAAACAATACACATCTGGTTCATTGGCTGCCGTCACCGAAAATACACCGTATTCTATTTTTTCAATATTTACCTTTTCATTTAAGTATTCGTTTTCCGTCCATGAACGATGCTGGATACAATATACATTATATGGAAGTTTGTTTAAATTAGATACAATATCTTTATAAGATGATTTAATTAGTGGTATTTTAAATAAGTATTCTTGTTTTAAATATATTTTGCTTGAAATAGAATTACTTAGTATATTTTGAATTATATTTAGTTTTTCATATTGATTTTGAAACAAAACCTTATTGTTTTTATAATAGTAGATGTTCTCTATACTAAACAAATTGTATTTTTTCAATAAAACATGTGTTCCATATAAAATAGTTCCATTTCCAGTGCACAACCTATCGTCAAAATTACACTTAATTACTTGTATTTGTTGAACTGTTTTTGTTTTAAATACATAACTTAAACTAACGCAAATAGGCTTCCCATTTAAATATGTAAACCATATAAAATACTTTCTACCGTTTGGTATAATCACATAAAATTTATTTTTGTCGTTTTTGTCGTTTTTGTCGTTTGTGTTGTTTGTATTAACCTTATTATGCAAAGTTTTTTCATAAAAAGGTTTTACCTTAGGAAACTGTGTTAATAAATACTTTCTTTCTTTATTTGATAACATATGTGTATATTTATTACCATAGATCGTTTTAAATATGTTTAATATATTGTTTAAATGACAATGACTTAGTAATTGATTTATTTTTACTTTATTTTACGTTATTTTTACTTTATTTTACTTTATTTTACGTTATTTTTACTTTATTTTACGTTATTTTTACTTTAATTTAATACGAGCTGTAGTTTGCATTGTTTATATTACCGGCGTCATTAAAACTATTAACATTATTGCTGTTGAAATCGTTGTTACCGTTGCTGTTGCTGTTGCGGTTGCTGTTGCTGTTGCTGTTACTATTGTTAGATCCATTATTGGCGTTTTTCTTTAAATCCTTTAAATAATTTTTCAATTCATCTTTCATTTTACCATTATCGGCGTCCGATGTTGTTTTTGTATTATCTTTATTGATTTTCTCATATATTTCCTTATATTTTTCACGAGGTTGGTTTACTAAATCTCGTGTTTTTGGAACTGTTAAATTTGTTTTCAAAAATATAAAAATATAGTGTGCGCATAAAATCAATACAATAGAAATTATAATTCTTTGTAAAACCCAAAATATCATATACATATTATTATATTAACTTTGCTAATAAATAACTTAATGTTTCTTGAAATGAAAAGTCGTTCTCGTTTAAATATGATGAAAAATAAACATCAACTATCTCTCCCTTTTTGTTTTTCTCCACTACAAAAGAAACATTACATTTTTCATGTAATTTATAAATATGATTTGTAACATTAATATTTACATGATTTGCCGGTATCGCATCTGCGCGCCGCTTAATCCATTTGCTATTATCAACATAAAGTGTATGCTTATCTAAATAATTGTCAACTACCCAATATGGAGACTCATTTTCTAAATCGTTTGTATCAATAAAGTGATGATAATATTGATTATTATATACGGTAAAGTATCCACAATCTGCTAGCATCATTTGTTGTTGGGTTGTTTCATAATATAGTGTATTTTGTAATTTATTTAATTGATTTGGTGTAATTGATAAATCTTTAATGTAATATTTCATATTCGAGTTTCTTAATTTATATAATATAATTGAAACTATTTAAACCGATTTGTTAGAATAATTTTATATGGTAAAAGTTGTATTTGTAAGTAAAGATGCTTCATTAAATGAAAAACCTGTTAAAAATCTAGATTTAAAGACACTGCATGTTAAGTGCAATGTTAAAGAAGACAGTTTTGGTAAGCGACATACATGGAAAGTAAAAGGTGCGTATTATTCGGTTTATGCGAAAGATACTGGTAGACACAGCAGCGAAAATAAATATGATTTACCGCCCCCAGTTGATGAAGAATTATATTTTAATATTATGGCTATATTAAAGCATAGTGATGAAAAAATCACCAATGACAATGTAGTGGATTTAACGAAAGAAGAATGGGAAAAAACATATGAACATTTGTTTGGTGGATTTGAAAATTTAGATGATACATCTGGAGAAATGTCGGTAGATGAAGAAGAGGAAAATTTATCCGAAAGTGAGAAAACAAAACAAGGGTATAAAAAGGATGGTTTTGTAGTGGATGACGAAGAAGACGAAGACTATGTTCCAGAAGAAGAGGACGATGAAGACGAAGATGATGAAGATTTAGAAGAAACAGAAACCAGTGAAAATACAGATGATTATGAAGAAGGTGAAGAAAGTGAAGATGGAGAAGGCGAAGAAGAAGATGATGAAGAAAGCGAAGAAACGGATGACGAATGCTATTCTGAATTAAGCGAGGATAGTTATTGTTCGTCTGATGAAGATACCGCCGAAGTTTAAAAATCATTTAATAATAGAAAATTGAATTTAAAAATATAATTAACACATAATCTATAAAACCATGAAAGTAGAATCGCCTGACGCTTTTCGCAAAAATGTCTCCGCACAATTTAAAACTAAATTTAATATAATTAACGAAACTCTATGTAAAAATATTGAAATAAGTATATTTAATTATACTTTAAAAGAAGCTTCCACAAAGAAAATCGTGAAAAAGTGGGAAAATGTGTATTTTGTGCGGTTATATGTAAATCGTTTGCGGTCTTTAATGATAAATATGGAAAATAACAGTGATTTGTTAAACTCCATTAGAAATAAAAAAATAGATAAAAAAGCACTGGAAACATTATCACATCGTGAAATGAATCCATCTATTTGGAAACAACTTATTGAAGCCAAAGTAAAAAGAGATAAAAATATGACGTCAGATAATATGATGGCAGCTACCGACCAATTTAAATGTTATAAATGTCGAAAAAGAAAGTGCACTTACTATGAGATGCAAACACGATCAGCAGATGAGCCAATGACGACTTTTGTTACTTGTTTAAGTTGTGGTAATAGATGGAAGTGTTAATTAATAGTTGTTATATAACTAACTATAGGTAGAGTTTGGCTATAACTATAGGTAATACTGGAATACAAGTAAAAAATAAAGATAAATGATAAAAAATAAAGATAAATGATAAAAAATATAGCATTTTAAAATGTTATATTTTTTATATATGAGTACGACAACAATACCCAATACAATATTTCATCATAATTTATCGAATGGAATAATTCAATATGTTAATAAATACCCTTTTGTAGTTGTAGAAAACCAGCAATTAAATAATGCAGACTCTACTTATATTACTCAGCAGTTAAATATATCACTACTTGACGCTCAAAAACATATTTTAAAATATACTAATTTGATTGGATTTACTTTTAACAGTCCCAGTGTCCCAAATATACAAGATATCTCAAGAGGAACCATTGGAAATGCTAGTTTTTACAAAAATAATAGCACATTATCATCTAATGTCGGTACGGTTGTATATTTAATTAAAAACAATGGCATGACTGAAGCGCAATATACAGAAACAGACGGCGATTATTATTTTGGAGATTTAGACTATGTTAAATTTACAATTCCTACCAGTGATGTTGCTAGTATACGCGATAAAACTACTAATTTATCTAATAATTTAGATACATTTATTAATTTTACACCAGTCGATATATTAGGTGATGTAAACACAATCACAAAACAAGCGGTAGGAAATGAAGAACTGTATGTAGAATATTATTTTTATGTATGGGAAGATATAAATGGACCGTGGTATAATGGTTCGACATTATCAATGGCTCCAAATAGCAATCAGTTGGTTTCCAATCAAACTATTCGCGATGTTTCATTTAATGGAATTACTAATTCAACACAAATAACCAATGCAGATATAAACGGTAAAAATCTCTATACTTATAATTACTTTGGCACAACTGCAAGTGATACATCTAGTAATTATATTAAAGTATTTAAATTAACAGGAACATATGGAACAAACGATGGATTACCCGAACAGCCATCTATTATTATACCCTCTCCAAAATATACAAAATATAATTTTATATGGACTTACTCGATAAAAAATAGTTATAATTTAACTTTTAATTATAAGTCAGGGCAACAAGTCACTTATTTGCTAGAAGGAAGTAGTCCATTTTTCACTCCTATTATTAATATTACAGGTACAAGTTGGGTATATGATGCGTTTACAACAATTGGGTCACTATCTACACATTATACATCTAAAAGTGTTGAAAGAATATACAAAGCAGTTAATCAACCGGGAATATCTTATAATACGCAAGTAATTACATTAACTATACCAGAACAAGATAGATATGATATATCTGAAAATTTTATTAAACGGTATCAACCCGATGATAGACAAGGAAATAAATATTTAATAAATGCGGTTGATCGCACAGAATATCAGCATTTACATGAAGATAACGAAATTGTTAGATTGTTTTACAATATTTACATTTTTACCAATGAAGAAATACAATATGGACATACAAGTGATAATACGCCGATTGACTTATCTAAAAAATCATTAACTCAAAATACTTCTGCCGCCTATCCATATCAAGACAATTTTGTCGACATTTCGTATACTCAACTTATAGAATTAAGTGACAATCAAGCATATTTTAAAACATTTAATGGAGTTAATATTGATTATGGTGACATACCTTATAATGGAACAGTATCCGTAAATGGAGTGGATGTTTCTAGAAACAGATACAATAATGAAAATGATATAGATGGTGATGCGGCGACCGTTCAAGCTCAAACGGTTCTAAATGCAGATACAATAGATAAATATTTCGCATTTGAGTTTAATAGTAGTTTAGATGTAGAAGTTGTAAGAATTAGAAGCGCCGATTTATTAAATTTACCTAATTATGCGCATTTAGTTAAAACACCGGATTGGGATGTTACTTATAAATTTTTCAATGTAAATCCTACTTCACATTCTACTAATTACACTATGGGTAGCAACAAATATTTTATACGATGGAATTATAGCGTTGTAAGGTATAGATACAATAAAACCGCACCTACTGATTATACGCAAGCGTATTTTAATAAAACAGCATTCAATAGTGGTATAAGTAATTTAACCACCTTTGATTTTACTGAATTTAATAAAAGAGTGTATCCTAATACTTTATTGGATTTGGCTTACACATCTCTCCCACATTACACAAATAATGTTGTGGATTATTACTATAAAAATTTAAACATTAGTATTCCCCAGTCTATATTAGATCAAATATCTACAAATATATTTTATAATCACAATGAAAACGCTAGGGTTAAAATAAATATATATATACTAAAACCGGATAATTTAACTGACGCGGATCAAGGAAATAATTATGATACACGAGACGTTGATTATGATACATTTGATTTATCTTATTCTTTTTATGATGCAAATAGAATCGTTCCTTTAAAGCAAAACATTTCAATTGATATTAGTGAAAATGGGAGAGATAATTCGTTAACCGCCGGGCAATATACAATTGAATGGGATTATGATATTAGTGAAAACGGAGGCATCCTCGCAAATTATTTACCGTTTGACAAGTCATCCGATACTGGGGTATATCAAGTAAACAGTTCTGTAATAGATGTGTCGTTTAGCGATTTCTTATATGATTTAAGTGGTGTTTATGTATATTCTAATTCAGCATTTACAAACTTATTTTTAGAATTTGCTCAAGAAGATATAGAGCGCTTTGTTGATTACATTAATATATATCATAAAACACTTGATAAACCAAACACTTTTATTTCATTTAATTTTAATTTATTAACTCCTAATAAAGAACGATCCCAATCAACTGGTTTTGTATGGTCTTTGCCGGACGGTTACCAAGGCAGAGACGACCCTCGTTTATATCAATCACCTACTACTTATATAAACAAAACAATTGTCCCAAGTCCAACATTATCATATGTTAATACAAATGTTTATGGGGATGTAGGATTTGATTCCAGATATTTTAGTTACATAAACAGCACCAATGAGTTTTATAAACTAGTAAATGTATACGATATTTCAAACACCACCAACATAACATTAGGCAACGATATTAGCAATAGTTTAAGTGATATAAAAACCTATATTGTGGAAATGTATATACCCGAAGCTGAAACAAACCATACCGATGTAAGTGCCAATTTTGGAGTGGGTAATATATCTAATTTTTCACTACAATCTATTGAAACAAAAGTAACCGGTGTTCATCTTGGGTTATTAACCGATTCCTCAAACAATACAATTGTTTATTATAATAATGAAATTCCATATACAATTGATACGGTATCGGGCGAATCTTTGCATGGTAAAATAAGATGGATTATGGAAGAAACATCTACTGGTGCTATTTCAGTGACAGTTAGTGTAAATAATAAAAAAGGGGTTTATTTACAAGAAGCAGGTGTTCCCGCTACTTCATTAACAATATTAGGAACTGGAACAACTGATATGTCGCAAAACAATTCAACTATAAAAATATATGATAAACGAGATAATTCACAAAATATTTTAATGTCGGATATATCAAGAACCGATATAATATTTCATCAAATAAGAGACCCTACCGCTGTTGGCGGTGTAGATACATTTCCCCAAAGTCATATACATACAAACGCAACATTTCAAATCCCTTATATTTGCAGAATGGATTATAACATTCATGATAAAACTAGTAATTTTAAATTTAGCAGTGTAATCAGAACTACTAATAATAAATTAAACAATGTGTATCATCGATTGCAAGATTGGGATATAGCTAATAACACAGATATTAACGGCACCACTAATTATTTTTTCAATACCACCGCACAAACTCCATTTACTCACAAATATATTTATGGCGTTGGATTTATTTCGCCATTTGATTATGATATTGTGGATTTTTACTACCCCGGTAAATTAGATGTAAGTTATAATGAATCCAGGCGATTTATTTCATTACAAATACCCGATATTCAAATTTTATCCCTGAAATTTAATATGGTAGAATTGTGGAATGCTGTAAACGATGCGACATCTGTAAAGTTTCGATATTATGGATGGGAACCCCGTAGTACTAGAATTACTAGTTTACTAAGCAACGGATTAGACCCAAATTTGGAAAATAATATAGACGCAGTTGTTACCGAATTAAGTGGAGTAGAAATCACAAATACAAATGTTGATTTTTTATACGAAGTGGATTCAAATGTTTATTATGAATTTAATTATCCTAAAATACCGAAAAGTGTATTTCTTATTGATGAATACACTTTAAAACCTGGTATATATTACATTGCTTGGACTTATAATATAAATAACACTTGGAATGTAAATAAAATTCCTCCAACGCGTGATTATGATATTTCATTGGCAACGATTATAGTTCAACCATTCCCACATAAACCAACTAAACCAACTATTGTTATTAATAATAATATTACTGAAGATATATCGCAAGTAGAGTTGTTTATAAGTGAAGCAGAGTTAAATGATTTGTCTAGGAATATTTATTTTAAAAATCATGAGTATAATGATATTTCAGAAGTAAAAATACATTATTATTTATGGACGCCAGATGATGTATATAGAGAAGATAATAGTAGCGGGTGGATACTTCCAGAAGATTATAAAGGTTTGGAAGACATTAGAATAAAAGAATATCCATCCATCTATTATGACGAAACCGACAAAATAAACAAATTTTATGATTTGTCTTATAATGGTGGATATGGAATTGACAAAAACAAAGCACATGTAAAAACACTAGTAGGTAAAGATTTGCATGATTTATCAAAAGCCATATTTACATTGGCTGATTTAAATGTAAATAGTTTGCCGTATTCTAGTAGTTATTTAAAAAATGGGAATATGGTTCCATATATTGGTATTTGGGGATATGAATTAGTAATGAAAAATACCTCTTTGTATTCAGGAATTTCTATTCAATCTGATATTTCCAATACAACTGATGTTAATTATATTTTTAGAAAACCAGATTGGAAAGTTGGATATGAGTTGATATTTAATAATAATAAAACGGCAAGCGATGTATCATTAAATACCAGTGGTTTTTATAATTATAGCGCAAATAGTGTAGTAGATGATGTTACAAACAATATAAGAAAATTTACGAAATTAAAATTACAAGTTGTTCCCGGGACAAATAACTTACAGTTTTATAAATTAGATAATAGTGGAAATAATGTGTTATTAAATACATTGCAGATAAATGAAACATCTTTTAATAATGATACAACATACTTATATAATTTATATTCAACACAAGGAATTCAAACCGATGTAGAAATACCATCGACAGTAGAAGGTGGAAGTTGGACATTTAATACTACTACAGGAAAAATTATTTTTCAATCGCAACCACAAAACCCTATCGATATTATTAATACACCTATTTATTTTACATTTTATAAACGTGTTAATAATGAACCATTAGATAGCATATTTAAAAAAAGCCAGGCGTCTTTTAAAACAACTACTTTTAATAAATATTTTTATACTGCTGCGCTATTGATCGAGCCGTCTCCCGTTATCGAACAACAGTTGGTTTATAATAGTTATAGATGTACTGATACAGGATGTCCAAAAGAAACCACAAAAACAAATGAAAATAGAAACTTTGTTATGCGATACGCATCACTATTTGATATTGATTTTTCTAAGGCCGCGAAAATACGGTTTAACTGTGGAAGATAATGTAATTAATATAACCCAATGTAATTAATATAACCCAATGTAATTAATATAATCAATAATGTAATTATATTAATTTATAAATTTTCTAATGTAACGACTTCTTCGTTTTCTTTGTCATATATAAGTTTGTCTTTTTTTCTTATACCTGGACTTCTATGAACGGTAAAGCCACATTCTATCAAATGTACCAATTCTTGTCGTGTAATTTTATCTAATACATTTAACTTCTCAAAACTAAAGTTAATATTTACATTTTTCTTGAAAAATGACGATTTTATTTTATTAAAATACTCTGTTTGTTTTTCTTGTGTTCGCAAAGTTGTTTTTTTCTCCCACTCATATACCTCCATTACAATCGTAAAAAAAGAGCCTGAATAAAAATCGATTGTAATGTTGTCTTTTTGTTTTTTTAAATTACCCGCAGAGTATACATTTAAATTATAATAACGCCCTTCGTCGCCATCTTTAGGAACATTTTGTCTAGGTAATTTTTCTTCCAACAACAATGGTAAACATAAATGCTTTGAACTAATTTCTAATTCAGAAATAATAGGACTAACTATAAAATAATCAATACCACCAACATTTATTAAAACATAAGCGTAATTACCATCTTTAATCTTATTTAAATTGGCTTTTGATAGTTTATTGTTAAAAATGTCTTTAAATATAATTGGACCTTTTTTAAATTTTTTTAAATAACAACCAATGTAATGCTCTTTACTTTCATCTTTAAATTCTTTTACCGTTTTTTTCAGAAGGTCTTTCACTCCAATTTTGTAAAAATATCCATCTCCATCATCAAATGAAATTAAACTTTTAGTAGTAGAATTCCAACCGCTTCTTTTAATAGAATGATCGACCGTTTCAGTTGGTTCTAATAATGGCTTAAGCATTTGTGGGCTTTTACTTTTGCGAGTTGATCTACTACCGGTTGAATTACTCTTTCTAGACCTAATTATCGACTTACTTGGGTTAGGACCTAGCATTATAGAACTCATTATATAATATTATTATATAAAAAAAAATAAAAGCATTATTTATACAAATGTCTACATTTACAGGTATTAGTTTAAAAACAATGCAATTTACATTAAAACCAAACGGCATTTCACATTTTAATAATTTTAAAATAGTTAAATTTAATGCTAACATACAACCATTTGTTTTAGTAAAAAACACAATTTTAAATAATCAAGACATGCAAGGCATACAAGATTGGAATACTAGGAAATTAGTATTATTCAACTTTGAAGATACAGCTACATATGGACTATTAAATAATGAGGTTGGTAAAGTAATCGCGCAATACACAGATTTAGATTTTACAAGTTATAATTTTACCGGGTTCAACTTTGCTGATTATACTGTATTTAAAATAATAAAAATAAAAAAAACTTCAGAAGCGGTATTTAAAAACATACAAGAAGAAATCAGTACTTTTGATGTAAATGGAAATGTATCGGGAACACAGTTAGAAAACATAAATATTTCTAATCAAAGTTTTAATACCAATAGTCCTATTTTAATTAATTCTACTCAAAAAATTAATACAATTGGGTTTTTTATGTTTGGATTTAAATGCGATCCAACAAAAATTAATTTATTTACTACCGATGAACAAAGCGCAATAACCGAAACTATTGATAATATGATATACATATTTGATAACAATTTTACAACCGGGTTTTTAAGTGACGCGGTTCCTAGTGAAATTACATTTAAATTATTAATGGATAATACAGAAGAAGTAGAAATTATAAATACAACGCCTGTATCCAATTACAACATATCGTTTGACAATACTACTATAAGTCCATCTACATCAAATCATGTTATAAGCGTCGGGACATCATCGATTATTACTTTGTTTGTAGAAATTATAAATGGTGTTACAGATAGTAAAATTAATTTAAGATTTTCCAGTAATGATATCATATTTAATACATTTGTTCCGGAATTAAAGCAAATTGGAGGCAATACTTATCTGGTGAGTTCTCGTCCTAGTGGTTTAAACCCTGATTTATACATATTTAATATTTCGGTATTTAAAATATCCGCGGTAGATCGTATTACTAGAAACACAACTAGCGTTATTAGTTTAAACAATACTAGAGAAATTGAAGTTTTTATAGAACCAGATTTAAAAACGGAATATTTTGGTGGGCAGACGCCATTAGTAAATCCTTTAACGATACAAATTACAAATAACAACCCTACTATTTTTGATATACCCAGCCAAATAACATTTCCAACCATCGATGGAACTAATATAAACAATACAATATTTACCATAGCAAGTACAGCTAACCCCAGTAATTTAAACAATATTTTATCGGTTGATTTTACAGTTCAAACCGCGTCTGCGTTGTTTCAAAATCTTACGATTCCTTCTTTATCTATACAAGTCGCCAGTATACAAACACAAGGAAATATTACAAAATGTTTTATAAATACATCTTCGCCAATACAATATAATCCTATCGTTACAATAGTAACAGCACCAGGAACACTAGAAGATTTGTCAAGAGCAACATTAACTGGAACAAATGTTCAACGCCCAATCACTCCTCAAACATTTACTTTTTCAGTTAAAGTAATAGATGGCCAATTTGTAATAGAATATGAAACAAATTTACAGGTCGACCAAATTAGTAAGCGATTTAGTGCGATTGATGATGTTAATTTTCAAGCATACGAGGGTGATATATATGTATTTGATACAAGTCATCCTAGCAATCAAAATCATTTAATGACATTTTTTTCAAGTAATACAATCAATAGTAATAATGAATTAGTAAGCGGAGTTGTATACGATAACAATATAAATCAAGGAAGTGTCGGTTCAAAAATAACGTTAACTGTTCCATTAAACAGCCAATTTTCAAATATTTATATATCGGATTTTCCATCTGGAGAAGATAGACAAACCAAATTAACAGGTTTATGTCGGATAAACATATTACCCAATCCCACTAATATTAATATAGGAACATTTAATTTTACATTATTAGTGGGAGATGGTACAAGCACAATGAGTTTAGTTCCTAATGTAGATATTAATAGTATTCCAATTAGTGGAATTAATGATTTAACAATAGGAAATGATGCGGGTAATACAGATGCAGCGCGGATTTTAGAGTTATTTTCAGGAGTTGCGCCTATACCAACTATTCAAGTATACCCTATTTATTTATCTAAACCAGAAAATTTAGAGTTTGTAGTGTTTAATAAAACTTATGTATTGTTAACATGGAACGTGACCAATAATGCGAATATTTATCCTTTCGCGAATCCAAGAGAAAGTAGATATCCAATTGATGTATCTTATAATATTTATCGGGAAGATGCAGATACCACTACTATTACTTTGTTAGGAACAAGCATTCTTAATTCATTTACAGATATAACTCCTGAAAATTTCAATAATTATAATTATTATATTGAATCAGTTGCTACATGGGAAGGACTTACAATGACATCGCAAAAAAGCAATGCTTTATTTGTATTTGTATGTGAAAATAATCGATTTCCTGATGGCAGATGGAACAATTCGTTTTCAAATCCAAAATTATACAAAGAATTATCAACTTGTAATAGAACTGATATTACATCTAGTTTATTTCCAAATTCATGGTCTTTAAGTAGAAAAGAAACTTATGCTAGGCTGGCTAAATTATCAATTAATAAAAGGTAAATAAATCGCACAGCACCGCAAAGCACCGCAAAGCACCGCAAAGCACCTGCATAAATAAAAATATTAATAAACATTATTAATATTTTTATTATTCTGGTTTATTATTTTATTTCTTTATACATTTATTTAGTGTTATCTTTTATTTATTCTAATAATTCTAAATCAGCGATGTTCCAATATTCACTGGAACCATTAGGCATAGGGCGACGAATAATAAACGGTATTTTTTTTTGTAATAATTCTTCATTTGCGATAGACAATCCGTCTATCATATTAACATCTACGGGTATAAATGGTTCCGAACCGCTATTTATTTGTTGAGCTCGTATCCCTATTATTTTAGCTTTTTCGTATTTAGTCATAATCGGTATAGTTTTGTGAAATGGATCTATAATTTTCCCGTTGTTATCTCGAACCACTTGTGAATATGTTTGCAATTCTTCTTCTGATATTTGCACTACTTCTGGATGATAATCAACTAATACATTTTTCTCATCATAGCCTTGTAATTTCTGCAGATCCTCATCATCGCTGTCATCTTCGTCATCATCTTCATCCCCACTAACTTTTCCATCATCTTCATCCCCACTAACTTTTCCATCATCTTCATCCCCACTAACTTTTCCATCATCTTCATCGCTACCTTCTTCGTCTGTATCTTTAGTTAGTATTTCGCCAAAATTTGTTTGGTCATCGGGATTTTGCGTTTCTAAACTAGTTTCAGTGGATTGGTCGTTCTCACTTTCATCATCTTGCTTTGAATTCGTTATTCCGAAAAAATCTGTTACAATATTCATATGTAATAATATTATACTTAATTTTTAATTAATTAAAAATTATTAATTAATTAAATCAATTTTAATATTTTCCTATTACACTTAATTTATATTTTATGGGGATGTTGTTTTTGAATGTGGTTTGCTTGACTTGCTTGACTTGCTTGAGTCGCCTTGGTATTAATGAGTTTCATATTTATTCATTTTTCCAAACATTATCACACAAACAACACAAATACATATACTTCATATCTAGATCGTTGTATCGTATGGTAACAATTTTCGTGTCTTCGCCTTCTTTATTTGATACACAGTCGTCATTTGGACATTTAATATTTTTAACTTGTGGTAGGGTCGGGTCTAATTTAGTGTATTCATTTACAATATCTTTATAATTTCCCGGCTTTTTATTGATATAACTTTTTGAAATGCATATCAATGGTTTATCTACTAAATCGTCGTCTTCATAATTACATTGACGACAACTATATATCAATTTGTTTAACTGGTCATCTTCTTTTAATTTAATATAATACATATTATCACACTTCGCACAGAAATTCATTTTATATAAATATAGATTTATATATTTAAATATAAATATATTTCTTTTCAATTTATTAATAAATTATCTAAACTACATTATTTACTAGTTAAATTGAGATAGGTTTATAAATCTAGATAATAAATACCCATTAAAACTACATTTTATATCCATATTATAGATATTAACTTTAAAAGTTTTACTTTGATATTCATTTGATATTGTTTCTGTAGTTTGCACCGTATTTATAGTTTTTTTGCCGGGAGGATCAATGTCTTTAATTTTTTCTATAATACTGTCATGATTTTTTTCAACGTGCTTGTCAATTACGGTTTTAAATTTACTATACATATCTTTACATATTTTACCACTCAATACATCTAATAGCGCAATCTTAATACTTGAATATTCAATTATTTTATTATATATTTTAAAACTTGGATAAGACTCGCTTATTCCAGGTTCATTTAACAGTGGCTTATTATGAAATAAAGTAACTAATGTTAGTAATACACTGGAAATTGTTTGACAAGACGACCATTGTGGTCCATTCCATGTATTTAAAATAGAAATACAAACCTTACCATTTCTATATAAATTCGGATTAAAACGCACGTTGTCGCGATTTGTTAAATACTCTACATGCGGTGGACTATATGGATAATCATTTGGAAATTTAAACTTAAAAAAGTATATACCATAACTGTAGATTGTATCAGATGGTCCAAATATCAACGCATATCCCTTTTTAATATCTTCATCGTCGTGAATATAATAAATTCCATGGTCATGCAACGGGGTTTTATTAATATCTATTACATCTTTTAATAATCTTTTCTCTCCCAAATTAAGCGACATTTATTAATAATCGTAGAAATATTTTTAAGTAAGTTACATATTCTATTTATGTTTTGTGGTATAGATATAGGAGAGGGGATGTATTTATAGGGTGCGTTAGAATTCCTATTTAATGTATGAACCGCATAGATTAAATCAAATTGATTTAGATATATTTTGTATGTCATTAATATAATATAATCTAGAAATGTCGACTTTAGGCAATTTTCTGCAAAATCATAAAATTAAAAAGGGAGAGCCATATACTCACACGCGAATTGGTGATAAATCATCCGATATATATGGCGCTGCATATTTTATATCTGTATCTGAAACAAAAGAATTTCATCGTTTATATGTAAACGAAATTTTAAAGAAAAATGGGAAGGAATATTTAACTGAAGCACAAGACAAAGAAAATGGCGGTCCAATACTGGTTGATTTAGATTTTAGGTATTCGACTGAGATAACGGAACGACAGCATTCAGAAGAGCATATAAACGACATCATAGAACTATATGTTGAAAAGATCCATCATTTATTTGACTTGGATAAAAAGTCGTTCCCTATTTACATATTTGAAAAACCATCCATTGTAATCAAAGAAGATGTAGTGAAAGATGGTATTCACATGATTATCGGGCTTCATTTAAAACACGATAAGCAAATGTTATTAAGAAAGCATGTATTAAGTTGCATTGGACCACAGATACTTGACGACTTATCGTTGGAAAACACACCCGATAATGTATTGGACGAAGCAATTACAAGTGGAAGAAATAACTGGATGATGTATGGTTCGCGAAAACCAAACAACGAACCATATAAATTAACTTATTACTATAAAATCACACTTGATAACAGCAAAATCGATGATGCTATTCATAAGATAGAGGAACAAGATGTTAATAATATTAAAAATAGCAAGGCAATTCGAATTTTCAGCACGCGATATAAAGAATGGAGTAAGGTTCATTTAAAACAAGAATTTACAGAAGAATTAAGTAATATACAGAATGCAAGAAGTCATAATAACCGAAGTAATCCGGTGCTGGTATCGTCTTCGATAGAGATGCCTGGTTCATTGTATGGATATGTATCTCGGGAAAATTTGGAAGCTACTATTGTGGATAAAGACAGTATGGAGCAAGTGATGGGAGTAGTATTTGCGTTCTTAAGCAAGAACGACACTTCTATTAGTGAAGTACACGAGTATACAATGGCTCTTCCTGAACCTTACTATACAGACTATCAAAAATGGCTGAATGTGGGTATGGCATTAAAAACGACTAGTGAATTATTGTTGCCTACCTTTATATACTTTTCCAGTCAATGGGATCGTTTTGATTATGGTAATCTAGCGGATGTATTGGATGCTTGGCAAAGTATTTCCAACAAAGAAGGTCCCCGACTTACGCATCTAAGTATTCGCTACTGGTGTCAATTAGATAATAAAACTGAATACGATGCGATTCGCGAAAAATCAACTGATATGTATATAAAAAAAACCTTAACAGGTGGGCCGCAAAATGCTGGTGCAGATTATGATATGGCTGTATTAGCGCGACATTTATACAAAGACCAGTTTAGGTGTGTGTCGATTAAGAAAAATATATGGTTCACATTTCAAGGAAACCGTTGGGTGGAAAGTGATTCGGGCAGTGATTTGCGTCGCAACTTATCTAGTCATGTAGCCAGAATTTACTTAAATAAAGAAAGAGAATGTATGAATAAGATCGGTGAATTAGGTGCGAATATCACGGAAGAACAAACCAAGAAATTAACCACAGAAGCAGCCACATATTGCCAAGTAGCATATAAATTAAAAGGATGCACGCCTAAAAACAATATTATGATGGAATGTCGACACTTGTTTTATGACAACGAATTATTAAACAAATTAGATACAAATCCTATGTTATTAGGTTTTAAAAACGGCGTATATGATTTTGAAAATGATGAGTTTAGAAAAGGGTTACCGGAAGACTACATCTCTTTAAATACCAAGATTGATTATGTAAAATTGGATAGAAGCAACGAAAAGCATATTAAAAACACGGAAGAGATTGATGACTTCATGGCGAAACTGTTTCCCGATCCTAAATTGCGGGATTATATGTGGGAACATGCCGCTTCTGCATTAACTGGTAATAACTTAAATCAAACTTTTAATATTTATACCGGAGCAGGAAGTAATGGTAAATCAATGTTTGTAAAGCTTATGGAAAAAGCATTGGGTGATCTTAAAGGAACGGTTCCCATTTCACTTATTACGCAAAAAAGACAAGGAATAGGTGCATCTTCATCAGAAGTCGCTTGTTTGAAAGGACTTCGTTATGCTTGTATGAATGAGCCTAGTAAAGGAGACAAGATTAATGAGGGCATACTGAAGGAAATAACCGGTGGTGATCCAATACAAGCAAGGCAGTTGTATTCAGAAAGTATCATCTTTACACCGCAATTTAAGTTGGTTTGTTGCACCAATCATTTGTTTGAGATTAAAGCACAAGATGATGGCACATGGAGACGCATTCGACAAGTTCCATTTGAATCCAAATTTGTAAGTAATCCATCCAATAATCCGGATGATTTCCAGTTTAAAAAGGATAAAACATTGGAGGGTAAGTTTACTAAGTGGGCACCAATATTTATGGGAATGTTGGTGGAGATCGCAAGAAAAAACAAAGGACATGTAAGCGACTGTGAAAAGGTTATGGAAGCAAGTAATAGTTATCGTAAGCGAAGCGATTATTTGGCGAAATACATGGACGAATGTATTAACATAACAAACGACCCAAATGACCGGTTAAGTAAAAAAGAGCTTAAGAACAGTTTTAAAGAATGGTATGAAAGTAGTTTTGATGATAAAACACCTCCTTTACAAGATTTATGCGATAAGTTGGATAACATGTGCGGTAAATACAAACTACAACGATGGGTTGGAGTGAAAATTATATATGATTTTGATTGCTCGGATACAGAATAGTTAAATACAACAATACAACAATACAACAATACAACAATACAACAATACAACAATACAACAATACAACAATACAACAATACAACAATACAACAATACAACAAAATTACTGGTAAAATATATATAAATTTTTCAATTTTCATTATATATATTTTAATTTTTAATTTGGTTTAGATGGGGTGCGAGAAATGTCATCTCCTGAAGGAGCAGATGGTGCTGGCATTTCTGGAGCAGATGGTGCCGCATTAGAATTTGCTACAGACTTAGCAATCGCGTTTGCTCCCTCTTCGGGCATAGGAACCGATAAATTGACAGTTCCTTGAGATGTTATAAAATATAACAACATTACTAGTAAAACACTTGCAATTGCTATGGTAAAATACAATGTATCAATAAAATGATAACGTTTTACATTTAACATAATAAAATTAGCGAATGGCTTTAATAAAAATAAAGGAAACAATATAAACAATGATATAACTACATATCCAAATACATCTTTTTCATAATATCTTTTATATAAAAATGAACCGGTTAATAATACTAATACAAGCCAATAAAAACTTTTTAAAGTATTAATTGTGTTTATATAACTTTCCGAGTGCTTATCATAAAATGTAGCATTGCGATAATCAGCCATACTTTGCTGTTGATGTTTTTTTATACCATTATCCATGTATTGAACCGATTCACTTGATAACTTTGAGATTTTGTTTAAATGTTTAGTTTGGTCTCCGATCGTATTTCTAATTTTTCTATATTCGTCTAACTCATCAATTAGTAACTCTAAATCATTATTGTATTTACACGGATGATATATAGTTTCTTTGCCATTATCAAATTCTATTTCTTGAAAATGTTTATTGCAATCTTTAAATTGTTGGGTGTTTTTATTCCAGTCACATTCTCCATTGGCACTCACTTCCATACCTTCCACTGTTTTATTAAACAAATTACTTAATTTAAGATTATCAAAGAAACTGTAGCTATTTATTTCTTCGGCTTCTTCATCATTTTTAGTGCTACTATTTGTAAAACTTTCCAATGCTTTAATTCGTTCCTGCTTTTTTATATCTAAATAATATTCTAAACCACATTGTTTTGTATCACTTGGATCATTTAAATTACATCCACCTTCTTTATAATAAGCAATCTCTGCGTTTTTTAATCGGTTTGGTAATTTTTCTTGTAATTCTTTTAATTTATAGTATTCATGCTTCTTTTTTTCTATTTTTGATGCTTGAACTGCTTTATCTATATTATTTATCATTATTTCTTATACATTCATTAGAATAAAAATAACATTAACAATATTAATATTATAAATTATAATGTTAATATTATGATATGATATGATATGATATGTCAATTAAATAAATGAATAAGTATGTCTATTTAATGTATCTTTTTTGCTTTTATTTTCGTGACCTACAAATGATTCGCACATTAAACTTTTAAAAAAGTTTCCAGACTTTCCTTGTAAATCTACACCAATACTTCCGTCATTGGTATTGTATTCATCTCCGTAGGTTTGTTTAAATTTATCATAATCAAATTTATCTCTTGTTAAATTTAACATGATTTCTTTTCCAACATTAAATATCATAACTGCAACGATTATAATAATCAACCCAAAAACGATGGCATCCGGTATAAAGCCAAAACGGTTTCTAATAAATAAAATAATATTGATAATTACTAAAGTAAAAAATATAAATTTTAAAATGTAAACATGAGAAGTATATCGGTCATATTCCCATTCACTTGCTTCAACTACTCTTTTTTTATTTAATCTTTCTTGCTTAATATTATCAATATGTTGTTGTATATTGTTTGTTTTCTCATTCATTATTTTTACAGTTGTTTTTTTATCTGCTAAATTGGCCTTTGTATCTTTATTTGCGTCATTGACTTCATTTATTTCATTTCTAATTTGGCTTGTATCTATGCCAGTAAGCTTTGCTACAATAGTTTTGCATTTCATTTGTTCCGCACTGTTTTCTGTCATATCATTACACTCGTCTGTTAATTCCGTTATATAGTTTGTTAATTCATTTGATGTTTGATAACTATTGTCACTCATTTTATATATTAAAATAATAAATTAATCTTTTATTAATGTAACAGTAGTAATTCCAGCAGCTACTAATAATCCCAACCATAATCCATATTCCATATTTTTACGGGGTGTTCGCTTATCCATATCTTCTAAATAAGCATTTATGGTAGCATTTTTCTTTTCTGAGTAAGTCATTGAATTTAATTTATCATAAATTATTTTATATTTTTGTTTTAAATCAACATAGATTCCGGTTTCACTGGTTGGATCCATTAAATCTATATCATGCAAATTTTCTAATGTACCTTTGTTATTGGCATACTTTCCTTTTAATTTATCTAATTTCGCTTGCATTGGTTCAGCTTGTGTTGCTTTGTACAAAAGATTGTCTAACCATTCATCACGCGCTTTATCGTTTCTAATAAACGCGTTATTTTCTACTTCGCATTTATAACACTCGTTATCTTTTTTCATATTGTTACTATTTACAAGACGAGGGTCTTCAATAAATCCGCTACATTTTGATTTGCAAGCATTTGAAAACCCTTCTACAGCAGACGGTGTCTCATAGATAAATTTTTTGTATTCTGTCATTTCTTGGTCTAAGTTTTCACTGTCTTGTAATAAAGAACCATATTTTGTTTTTCCAGTGCAACTCATCGTTTTACTATATGTATTTACACCACAATTTTTTCTTTCATAATTATCCATTCCAGCCTTACAAGCCGATTCTAATTGATGTTTACTATAATCACGATAATATTCAGGGTTTCCATCTGATATATTTTTATCGGTAATAAAATCATAACAACTACCCGCATTTACTTGTTCGCTAAATGTTCCAACATTTTCTTCGGGATATTTATGTGTTTCTTGCCATTCGCATTTTTCCCATACAGCAGGTACAGGTGTTTGTTTGCCTTTTTTAACAATACCCCATTTTTTTACTTGTTGATTTTTATACCCTTTTTTTCTATAAGCAACACGTTTTTTCCAACAAACATTACGAAATTGCCACCAAACCCATCGGCACGATTTCTTATTTTTATAAGCAGTGTAGTAATATGGTACACGCCTTGTTCCCGTAGTAATCAATCCATATGTATGTGGTGGGTCCCACTTTTTATATGCACTAGACACCTTTTTATCACTTGTTTTATCCACGGTTTTTGTAATCGCTTTTCGGACTTTATCATATGGATTATTAATAGACCTTTTATCAAATAACGACAAATCATCAGCAGAAGTAGCATTGTTTTTTATATCACATCCTAAATAACATGCTTCTCTTTCATCATTTGAAAATCTGGCATCACATATGTTTTTACATGCGGTTAAAGCTTCATCCGCAAATTTTACATTTTTCTCGACCGCTTTTTGGTATATAAACGGGTTTGCCTGTTGATTGGCGTGTTCCATTGGATCCGGTCTTTGTTGCGTATTTTCTATATATTTTACATTTTTCTTATTATATAATAATCCTTGTTTGGTAGTCATTTAATATAAATTAATAATATATTTTAATTACTATTGAAATTAAAATATAATAGTTATGGTAATTGTTTATTTTGCATGATATTGTCGAAATATTAGTTTATTTTTTGTTGCTTGACATCATTTTTATCATTAAATATATTAAAGCAATCGTAGATATCCCAATAGCACCATATTGTATTTGTAACGCCCCTATACTTTTCATAAATTCATCACGAGATGTATCAAATGAGTTAATGTCATCTGCAATTTTCTTACTTTTCTCTGCCAATTCATTATACTTATTTACTTTGTCACTTAATTTAATGGCTTCTAAATTTTTTAAGTATGTGATTCTGCTTGTATCTTGTGTGTTTGCATTGCGCTGATCTTCTTTTAATTCTTTAATTTCTCTTTCCAATGTAATTTTATCGATATAGTGCTTTTGAAGAACTTTGTCTTGAAATTTAATACATTCGCTGTCATCTAAACCAGATGAACCGGTTGGATCAATATTACCAACCGGGGAAGGAACCTTCGTTTCAAATATAGGTGTAGTTTTAGGACAAGAAGGGTGAAAATTAATATGGTTAGGCTTAAAAGTGTTGTATCCTGCGCTATTTTTATATTTGTAATAATCACCGTCTAAATTTTTATAATAAATGTTACCGTATTTATCTTTTACATTTGTAGCCTTTTCCTTAAACTTTTCTTTATTTTTGTCTTTAAGGGCTTCTATAGTACCTTCCAATGTTGATAATTCATTGATTTTGCTATTTAACTCTGTTTGGTCTTCCGTAGTAAATCCTTCTACTATCGGCTTAAATCGTCGGGTTTTAAAATGTTGTTTATTAATTAAAAATACATTACCTTGATTTAAGTTATGATTGCTATGTTTTATTTCATCTGTATTGGCAATATTAGCAATACTAGCAATATTATTTAATACATTTTTAATGGGAATCATATAAATACAATATAGAAGTTTATTTTTTCAATAACTTAAATATATAATAACCCATAAATCCCATTCCTAAAATATAGTAAATTAAACTTATTGTATGTCTTGTATTTTCTTCATAAATATCTTTTTTTAATTGTGTGCCTGCCAAATGCTTTGATGCATTTTCTTTTAGTTTTTTTCTATAATCTTCAGATATGTCTAATTTATCTTTAATAACACTATCCAAAGAAACTTGGTTTTCATTTATGTTGCCTTTTATTTTTCCGATCTCTGTTAATATACCGGTTTTAAACTTTTCAATGTTTTTTTCATCGTCTTCAATATTGATTTTGTCTCCAGATGCAATGGATTTGCTATAATTACATATTAATGTTTTTCTTCTATCATTTAATTCGTTTGTTGTTTTATTATCTATGGAAATACTCATAATATATTATTTTATATAATACATATAATAAAAATATAAGTATTATAATAATTCTTTGATTTATTGTAGTGGTTTATTTATTAATATCATGGTTTGTTTTATTGTGTGCAAATTCTGTAAAATTTAGTAGTGATAGAGGTTGGACTGGAACGAGTTATTTCACATAATTCACCTGGTCGCAATCCAACGGCTTGGGCAACCGGATCAAACCGATCCATTTCAGGCACTTCCAGATCTTTTGTGATGTTATATTTATCGTAAATCTCAGCCTTTTCTTTATCACTTAATACCTTATGTGGTGGAACCATTACATGATTTAAAATATTAAATAAGTATTGCTTCATATGATAAATATTAACAAAATATCCCTCAGATATATATATCATTTTCATTAATTGGATTAATGTATCATTTGGCTTATGCTTTGTAAATATGATAAGTTCATCGTCTTTGCCTAAAATATTCTCCGTGCTAAATATATCATCTACATAATCATATACATTTGATTTTCCCAATTTTTTATGAATATAATATTTAATATAGATTTTCCTACCATTTGTTTTGTGTTTTAAAATCATATCCAATTGATTATTAGAATGCATAGATTGGATTTCGTTGATGCTAAAATCATCCCACTCATCTACATCATAATTACGCTCTTTTAATAATTCAAGCATAATTTTCCTTGATTTATAAATATTCGATATAGTTAAACTGTTTTCTTTGATTGTAGTCATATCTAAAATATATAGATATTTATTTATATATTTTAATAATCAATTTTTTATTATTATACAACGACACGATTAAAATATCGATTTACAAATCTATTTTTATTCCCTTTTTACCACCACTATCTTCGTCATCACTATTTTGCCGTCCATCTTTATCAACCCCACTTAATGAAGGAGCCGATAATATTTCAAGATCTTCATTTCCCACATCACTTTCATTTATAATTGTTATTTTTTCCTTTTTAGCGTCGTCATCATCACCTTGGTCGTCTTTTATATCTAAAGATGGTGATGGTCCATTCATAATATATTCGGGAACTTCATCATCATCGTATATAGGCTCTCTTCTTTTAAGATCGGCATCTGTAGTTTGATAATTTTTTGGATTGTATGGGGGTGAATCTTCTGGTTTATCAGTTGAAATTGAGAAACGCGGTTGAGCGTTTGGATCATTTGGGTCCCAATCCGGAGATGTTGTCGTATATATATTTGGGTTATATTCTGGAGATTTAGGTATCAAATCATTTGGTTGGGCGTCAGGATCATTTGGATCCCAATCTGGAGAGGTTGTCAGATATGAACCTTTGGGCGGTGTATTATATTGTGATTGTGTTTTTCTTTCTTCCGGAGACCAACCATCCGCCCAAGGGTCTTTTTCATCAGGTTGTTCGCCTAACGACATCATGTCGGCAGTTGGAAATATATAACCAGGATCACCTGGTTGCAATTTATAGTTAAATCCTAAATCACCCTCCATTCCTTGTGCTTCCAAATCACTGGGTTGAAACATATTAAGATTTGTTTGTATAGGAGGAGATGGTTCGGTTTCCATTAAATTGATGTTTTTCATTTTCTTATTTTTCAATATATTATTTTTATTTTCCTTTGCGATTTCTTCCAAATCATTAAACTTAGTTAGTCTTACAATATTATCACTTTCTTGTAATGATGTTAACATATCTACATTGTCTTCTGTAATAATTCTCATTTGAATATTCATCGCTTGTAATTCTTGCATCAATAATTTAAATGCATATGGCACTCTAACCACGCTAAAATCTTTTCCAAACTTACTAACATTTTTAATACTAATATCACTATTAATATCTGTTACAAACTTCACTGGACCATCTACAAACGGACTTATAAACAAATTATTGCGTTCGTTATAAATAGCAATAGTTCCACTATGATTACAAATGGCCATGTAAAATTCATCACCACGAACCATCATTGATTCATTTAAAAAGTAATTTAAACCATGTGCAATAATACAATCTCGGTCCATCTCCCCTACGCGTAATCCCCCATTGTTTGCTCTACCTTGAACTGTTTGTCGTGTTAATAATGTTCTGGGGCCGGTCGCGCGATAATTGATTTTATCTTTGGGCATGTGTTTTAATCGTAGATAATAAGTAGGACCAAAGTATATCTCGGTTTCTAGCTGCTCTCCAGTCATACCATTATACAGTATTTCATTTCCAGAAGAATGAAAGCCAACATCAACTAGCGATTTTCCAAATAATTCATGTTTCGGTCCTTGTTGTGTAAAAGCCGTACAATTACCAAATCCACCATATATCGCGGCTGTTTTTGAAGTAATTGTTTCGACCAAATGTCCAATGGTCATACGACTAGGCATAGCATGAGGATTTACGATAATGTCTGGTCGTATACCATCTGCTGTGGTAGGCATGTCTTTTTCGTCAAGTATAATTCCTATTGTGCCTTTTTGTCCTGCACGACTGCAAAATTTGTCTCCTATCGCGGGAATACGCTCGCCTCTTATTCTAATTTTAGCAATTCTTTTTCCTTCCTCTCCCGATGTAATAAATGACTTGTCTACATATCCTACTTGGCCTTTTTTAGGAATAACAGATTCGTCTTTATAAGTAATTTCATCTGCGTTGCCACTTATTAATTGTGTTTTACCAATCATAATCGTTTTTTCAGTAACTGGTTCATTTTCGCGGATTAGTCCAGTTGTTTCATCTAATTTAGAATAATCATATCCTGGTTTCAAATCTACGACATTGTTTTTTTCAATATTCATAAAACGCTTATCCACCAATGAATTGCCTACATTTTTCATTTCTTCATAGTCTTCATACATATTGTAATAAGTAGTTCTAAACAAACCTCGGCTAAGAGAACCACCGTTCACAATAACCGCATCTTCTACATTAAATCCACTATAACACATAATAGCAACGATTGCGTTTTCTCCATAAGCGTGTTGCTCTTTTGTGGCATAATCTAAATATTTGCTTTTTGTTAATGGAATCTGACCATAGTTTAAAATATATGATGTTTTATCAATTCTATTTCTAAAATTGCTATGATATAAAGACACACCTTGCTTTGCTTGACCACATGAAAACGCATTTCTGGGATATGGATTGTTTTCTGGGAAAATAATTTGATTTGCCATCACACCAAGTATTAAAGATGGGTGTATTTCTTGGTGAGTTACGCCGTTTTTAGCATATTCATCTCTAGACATGGTGGATTTTGCAATATAACTACTTTCACATTCTATTGTATCTACATATTCTACTACAGCACCTTGTCTTTCAAGTGCACTAACGTTATTAATATTTACATTTTCAAACTCAGAATACTTTCCAAATCCCTTTATGATTTCTTGAAATGATATTTTGTTTTTATTGAATTTTTCAATGATTTCAGGGCGTTCATAACTTAACATATTTTCATTGTTTAGCATTGTATAAAACAATGGTCGACATGGCCTTCCAGAATCAGTCCATATGATAATTTCGTTTCTTTTCGCATTAAATGAAATACTTGTATAAATGTTGATAACATTGTTGCGTTTCATTAATTTTAACTTTTTCAAGATGTCCAAGGGGAGAGATGTCGCTCCGACCAATGAACCATTTACAAATATTTTAGTGAATACTGACAACTCTTTATACGAGCATTCTTCCAATAATTTCATACCCATTTCTCTAACTAATTTTATATAGGGTTTTCCACTTGTTCCACTTGTAATAATGGTCGAAGTAGATAGATGTTTATGTAAACCAACATTACCACCATCCGGTGAGTGAAGCGGACATAAATAACCCCATTGTGTAGCATGAAGTAATCGGGGTGCTACTATTTTAGCACCATCTGCCGCAATTGGTAAATTTGTTTTTCTTAGTTGACATAATGCAGAGAAAAAAGAAAGACGATTTAAATCTTGGACCAATCCCAATCGTTTTGTATGTTCTTCTGCTCCCCAATTACCTTTGAACCCCTTTCTAAACCCTTCTTCTACCGTGCGTTTTGAAAACATTTCATTTTCATTGTTTAAAATAAGGTTTTTAAAATCCATACCATGATATGTTTTTCCATTTTTAGATTCATAGAAAAATTTACTATCAATGTAGTAATAGATTTCCTTTAATTGCTTGGTATAATATTCTTGAAACAATTGAGATATTAATGTTCCTGCTATTTCTATTCTTTTATAACCATAACTATCACGGTCAGTTGGTAATTCGTTTTTGTTAACAACCAATAGCAATTTTTTAACAATATATCCTAAATAAAATGCCTTGCTTTTAAAATTAAGTTCTCCAATGTGTGGAATAAAATAAGAAGAAAGAACCTCTAAAGCATGACTAACCGTTTTGTGTTTCATTAATTCAGCAATAAACTTCAAGGCTTGTGTTTGCGTAAATATCCTTCCGGCATCATGGACGCATGGTCGAAAATATTCCATTAAATAATCATATTTATCTAAATCCAATAAACAAGTTTGAATAATTTCTTTGTCTGATATGACACCTAATGCCCTCATAACAATAAATAATGGGACAGGTTTTCTAACATTGGGTATATTTACAACAATTTGCTGATTAGAAGATGTTACTTGGGGTGCGACCATTCTAACTGATAATGTTCGTATTGGTTTAGAATAATCTTCTGATACGGATCGTATTTCTGCTGCGTGGCTATATGTATCATTAAAACTATCCTTTACATATAATATATTGTCCGCTCTTCCTTCCTGCGTCATTATTACCTTTTCTTTGCCATCAATAATAAAATATCCACCGATGTCATTTCTACATTCACCTAAATTAAAACGAGCTTCGGGTTCTAAGCCCTTTAAAAAACATAAGTTAGACTGCATCATTATAGGAAATCTACCCAAATATATTTTTTCCAAAGTAATTGTTTCTTCATGTATATCGTATTTTAATGGAATATCTGCGTGTTTATCTGTTTTATCGCGTTTGGTTTCATTTCCAGAATTATTATCAATTAAAATTGTAATATCAATATCTACATCATAATGTATAGTAAACGCATAACTCATATTTCTAATGCGCGCTTCGTTTGGATACATGTAATGCTGTCGTTCTCCAGTTTCGTCCTTATCATATATGATTGGTTTGCCATAATAGATTTTATCCGCATTTTTACCGCCAAAATAAATCTCCGCCTTATGTTTAAAGATTTTGTGCTTTTCATCTTTTGTTCTGTAAAATTTCATAGGGTTTTGGTTTTTAAATACATTTTTAATACCACTGTCAAAAAATCTATTATATGAATCTAAATGATGACTCGTTAGGAAATTGGGATTTTCCTTAAACATTTTATCTATGATTTTCCATGATATAGAATCCATACTTATATATTATCTATAATGAATTTTTTAGATTATTATTTTAAAGTTTATTATTGATGAAAATGTAAATTACATATTGTATTTTACATTTTATTTATTTTCATTTATTTATTGTCTTTATTGCGTTGAAAAGGGAGAGATGTTGGCGAATGCTGTAAAAATAAGGTAAGGAGGCAATTATTTAAGCATTAAAAACACCATTCCAATCAATACAAACATACCAACAATTGGTAATAAAACCAATAACCATGATACAGATGTAAATCCCTTTGTACATAATAAGTTAAGTAACCAAGTCCATAACATAACATACAGAATTTTAACTGCGAAAAACGCTAAATTATGGCATGGCGATTTAACTACCATATTTCCAATTCTATATACTGAATTATCTTGGCAATTTTGAAGCAACATGGCAATAACAGAAGCCAACGATATTGCTAAATATACCTGTGCTGGTGTGCATAATTTATTTAACATGCGTAAAATATCCATTATAATAGTACACTAGATAATTATGATGGTATAAAATAATGTTGGGTATAAAATTATTGATTTGAAATTGAAATTGAAATTTTAACTAGTTCCCCGTAGCAGGTGTTGACGATTGTGCAACATCCAACTCCGCCTCTGTTAAAGACCCGGCATGCATATCAATTATATCACTTGGCGGTGGATATTCAACCATGCGTTGTGTTAAAGCTGGATGAAACGTTGGATTTGTCGATGAGGTTGTATCACCCCCGGTAATCGATGAAATCATATTTTTACCACTATTAATAATAGTATTTTTCATTATTGGAATATCACCGAGTCCAACTGCATCCCACATACTTCCTCCTTTTTGTCCTCCCGAATAAGGATAAGGCACATTTGAATTTAAATTAGTATATTCTGGATGTTGATAGTCTTGGGGATTTAATGGCACCCCCGTTACCTTTTGACCCATTAAATTACCAGCACATCCTCCTTTCATTTTCAACATTTTACGATGTTTTTTGTTTTTATGATGTTTATTGTTTTTATGACGCTTATTGCTTTTTGTATGTTTTACCGTTTTTGCGCGATGGTGTTTACTTTTCGGCTTTTTATGATGTGTTTTTCGACGCTTTTTAATTATTTGATTACGCTTAAATGTTTTCACTTTTTTATACTTGTTAAAATAAACGCGCTTGGTATGTTTGCGTTTATTTCGACGATTGCCTTTTGTGCTTTTTCTCAATATTGATTTGACCATTATATATAAAAATATATAAAAATATATAAAAATATATAAAAATATATAAAAATATATAAAAATATATAAAAATATATAAAAATCATTTATAAAATAATCATTTATTGGAAACGGTTGTTTTAAATAACTATACTATATTATAACTATAATTATACTATAGATATCCATTAATAGATATCAATATCCATTAATAGATATCAATATGGGTTAACATATGTCTTCTACAGCAAATCTTATTTAAATGCAGCTCATCCATCACCTCTCCTTCAGGCGTTTTCTTAATATTATTTTTCGTCATATAAATTACATCGTCTTTATCCATACCCAATGCTGTTTTTTTCTCATTGACACGTTGACAGTAATATAGATATTTGTCTGCCAAGACTTTTCCGCATGTGAAACACTTAATAGGTATAATCATTATTTGTTAATATATAATAATATTAATAAATAATTTTAAATCAATTTATTATTTAATAATCAATCATTTACAGTTTGTAGCGTTTATTTAAATAGTAGTATTCATCGTATTTCATATTTGATTTGTCTGTTTTAAACATTGGACCGCTTTTATCACCTTCTATACATTCTTCTCCATTTTTATTTTTAGCCCATACGCAGCATTTTGCTACATTACATGAATATCTCTTTCCATGACCACTACCTAAATCACTACAAACCTTTTCTAAATCTTCTTCATCACACAAACTATCAAATTTATTTGTCATCCCTTCATAAATAATTTCTATTGTATCCACTGATTTTTCTTTATCTTCGCCTTCGCCGTCGCCTTTATCACCGCTTATATTTTTAAATGAAAACCCATACAATGATAATGTCAATAATAATATAATAATTAAAGCAACTCCAACAACTATCTCTCCCCATTTTGCTTTTATTGAATTAATAATTTCTCCTAAAATATTCCTCATATATGATAATAATACATTTTTATTACAGTTATTCCTTGATTAAAGCCATTCCTTTGCTTGTTTTTGTTTTTCTATGAACTATCTTGTTTTTTGTAATGTTATTATGGCACGATTTACATATTGGTATTAAATTAGAGGAGTGGTTTTTATGAAACCATTTATCATTGAATCGCCCTTTTTTATTTGCATATTCCTGTGGATTTAAATGATGTATATCATCTGCCATATTTTCACAATCCATCATACAACATTGATTTTTTATGATATTAGAGTTGTATTTGCTTATATTTTTTGTTAAAATATTATTGTTTTTGTTTGATATGCGTATAGTATATGCTAAATCGATAAAATCATCGGGCATATTTAAAGATTTACATACTTCCAATCCATACATACCTTCACCTGAACCCTTTTCCAATTTTCTTTTATAAACCAACACATCGTTTGATTTATCATATTGAACTGACATATGATACATAATTAAATTTCTACTTAACAAGTCTTGAATTATAGGGATTTTTATTAATTCATGAAAATGAGTGGCAAAAATAAAAGACGATTTTTTATTACATAAGTAATTAACACCACTGGCAAACAAAGACACAGCAGAGTCGATTTCTGTTCCGGAACACAATTCATCGCCCAATACCAAACTATTTTCACAACAATTTGATAAAATGGTTCTTAATTCACACATTTCTACCGCAAATGTGCTTAACCCTTTAAAAATGTTATCATTGCCTAGTATTCTAGTAAATATAGAAGTATATGGGTAGTAAGTAAGATCGCTGCAAGGAACAAACATACCCGCCTGAGCTAAAATAATAGATATTCCTATTGATTTAATTAAACTAGACTTACCAACGGCATTGGTTCCATACAGCAAAATGCCATTTTTATCAGTGGTGAGCGACACATCATTGGGAACATACGCTTCTTCTTTATTAATGTGTTCAATCAGTGCGTGTCGCATGTTTTTTGCTTTAAAATAGGACACATCTTCATACTGATTTTCAATTACTGGTCGACAATAATTGTTTTTGTCTGCTAAATATGATTTTGTAAATACAATATCTACATTAGAAACATTTGTAATAATATTTGTAAATTCTGTATAGTAAGTTTTTAATGTGTTGTTAAACCTGTTAAAATAAATTTTCATTAAGTCCTTTAAATTGCTGACATCCTGCATCATATAAATGTATAATTGATTTAGCAAAGGGCTGGTTATTTTTTTGTTTCCAGATGTTCCAGTCGAGTATTTAAAATTATGTAAATCCAATTCAAATGTTACCTTTTTTCCATCATAATCCGAATTAAAAGACAGCAACAAGTTTTTTTCCTTACCTTTTGGTGCGTATTTCAGTAAATACTCTTCAATGACACTCTTTAATTTTTCACACCGTTTTGATGTTAACTGCATATATATTTCATATTTTTCGGTGGAATGAGTTCGCACTGGATCTTTTATTAAACCAGTTAAAAACTGTTGTATAGTATCCAACTGTTGTTTATGTTCCATGTATTTTTTTTCACAAAGATCTAAATCTTCATACAACCCTTTATTAAATATATTGACCACCGTTTTCGGGTCTTCATTGCAATTGTCAATAATTAATGTTTCTTCAAACAATGAAATTAATGTGTTTATAGACAGAATGATATCTTCGCCATTTGTTTTGTTGTGTATATAGTTATAAATATCTGCATCTTTTAATAACCGATTGCATGTTTTACGAAACGATACTATGGAATAATAAATCAAAACCAATTCACTGGGTTTCATAATATTTAAAATGATTTTACGGTATATTTTTTCAATGTCATGAATATTGATTAAATTTTTCATAGTGTCATCAATAAAATTGGGAGAGATGTTGTTTAAATCGATAATATGTTGTATTATTTGATATTCATTATTTAAGTAGGCGATATTTGTAGATGGATGAAGTATGATGTCTTTCATTTTTCGCCGACCCATCGCCGTTTTACACCGGTTTATCATATTCAATACAGATGAATACTTATTATTCGTAGATTGTTCCGTATTAATTATATTTAGTTGCTTTAAACAATGAGTAGCCAAATACACACTATCAGTTGATTTTTCATATACTGGTTCGCTAATATACTTTAATAATTGTTTATTATGCTGTGTTATAAAATTAAGTAAAAAACAGTATGCATAGGTGCTGTGGATAAAGACATCCATTTGAGTATTTTTCATAAAAAAGTTGTAATCAGGAATGTTAAATACATTTTCAAGTATCGCTTTTTGAAACGGTTCGTTTTCACAGTTTCTTGCTTGTTTGTTTAATTCGCCTTGTTCTAAAAGAGAAATCATATGGATTTTATCGGAATTTAAATCAATGAAATTAACTATATCGTCTATTTTATGTTGTTTTTCATAATTGTGAATAAATATGGTTTCGCTTGGATTGTAAATGGAAATAATTCTATCCAATTCGTCAAAAGCAGTAGAATTATGAATGTTATTGTTTTCATATCGAAATTCAAATAGTTTCGATTTTCCAGTGAAATTATCAATCAATGCTACACCGCAATGAAAATATGGAAATTTATTAAATGCGTCTTTATCATATTTTTCAATCCAAACCACGCAACAATAATTAGATATTCTACGATTACTAGAATCAATATTTGTGCTGGGAGAGAAAACTCCCTTTTCCCTACGCAATCTAACCTTGCGTTTTTTAACAATTTCTTCACCATACTCTTCCCATACCACTACTGTATATCCTTCGTCTAATAACTTGGGAACATACTTCTGAAGAGGCTTACAAGTAGTAAATCCAGTCATTTCAAGGGGTTGATTGTTGTATTTTCCCTTTTTTACAACCCTACATTCTAATATGCGAGAATATTCAAGCAATTGATTTGCGGTAATACCATTTTTTTTAATACCATATACTTCAAAAAAACTGCCACATTGCCATAGTAAAAACATTTTCTCTCCAAATTTATTTTTATATTCTTTATACTTTTGAAAATATTCACCCATCATCGAAGAATCTTCTTCTTCTGAATTAGATGTTGTTTTCACGGTTGCTTTCACCATCGATTTTGACATGTGTTGTAATATATATATTTGTTTTAAACCTTTAAATGGTTTGTTTCGAATTAGTTGTCCAAATAGTTATGCAGCAAGGTGTCTACGTTTTTATTGTAGATGTCTCCTGCTAGAAATGAATTTTCATATATACTTCTAATAATTGTTTCGGGGGCTGTAGAACCAATTTTAATTAAATTGTGTTTTCTTAAGTAATCTTTGATTTTACTTAACGGTCGCTTTTTCAGTGTATTTGAATCTTTTAATATCTTTTTGCGGGTTTTTTGATTTTTAATTAAAACACCGACTTTTCCGTTTTTTTTACCAAGATGTATAAATCGCTTGGTTGTGGTTGAAGTTTGTTTCATTTTTTTAAGCGTTTTACCTCGTTTTGGTTTAAAATTGGGTTGATTGACGACGGTTCCACCTGCAACTTGTTGTTTTAATTGATTTAATTTTCCCTTTCTTTCTGCAAATGTATCCGTATGTATTTCAATATCGTTGTCGATTATAACAGGGGGTGCGGATTGTATAGTGGAACGGGCATGTTCGTCCGTTGGTTTTTTTAGTGTTTTATTGTATATTGAAAATAGCGTTTTTTTTCCATTTTTTAAAATACCGTAAGGCGGATCAGGTTTTTGCGGTATAATGGGTTGTTGTATAGAAGTAGGTGATACTGTGTGTTGCTGTATAGAGAGTGGTTGTAATTGTGGTGGATTGTCGGGTAAAATATAAGCAGTTGGAGTTGGTCGTGGAGCTATAGTTAAACTTGGTGTTGGGTTTGGTATTGAAATACTTGTATCGGAATATGGCGATAGACTTGTGTTAATGTTTATTAGTGGCGGTTGTGTTGAAGTATATGGGTTTGAAATTAGAGGAGTTTGATTTGTGTGTGAAATCGATTGTTCTATTCTAGATTGCCTCTCCATTTTTCTTGCCAATTTCAATTTCCTTTTTTTCTGCTTTTTTGACTCATGCGTATTAGATAATTGATGTAAATAATCTAAACTTTTATCTAACTCGGTGGCATCTACATCGCCCATCTGTTTCATTTCTTGTTGTTGTTGCATTTTTTCTTCTTTCTTCATTTTTTTATGTGTTTTAATTTTTTCAAGTAGTCCTTTCTTTAAGTCGTTGTTTTGCTTTTTATGCAAGTCGTCTCTAATTTTTCGTTCGTTTCTCTCCCTTTTCTTTAATGTTTTTGAACCATTAATTTTGAAAAATGCTGGGTTGACTGATATTCTTTTAGTAGCCATCGCAGTATTTAATTATTACAATAAAATAATAATTAAATATAAACTAATATACGCAAATCATAATTTATTTACATGAATGTGATGAATGTCGAATTTTTAATAAATTTTGTTAAATATACATATTTTGCATGAAATGTCTTGAATCTTCTCCCCGCGACTTCACTTCTCCATTTTTTAAATATAATTTAAAACCGTTTTCCATGTCTTTAATAGTTATCTTTCTTTTGTCTGTTTCCGATAAACAAAATACTCGTCTGCTATGTGATATTTTCACTTTTGACAACAAAGTTTCCATATCTCTCCCGAAATATTTAAAATAGGCCTTGTTTTTCTCAAACCATGACGATGAAATTTTGTTTATTTCCCATCCACAATCTTTTACCTTTTTATTGAAAATAAGCTGCAATTCTTTTGAATTATAATCACCTATCTTAAAGCGCCATATAAATCGCGAATCCAATCCTTGATTATAAGAAAAAAAGCATTTATTTAAATCTTCTTCATATCCAGCAATAATCACCATTAATTCATGTTTATGGTTGCTTAATGCTTCACATAGTGTATCTATACATTCTTTGGCAAACGAATCTTTTTGTTCTTTATTACCCAGAGCATATGCTTCGTCAATAAACAAAACCCCTCCAATCGCACTTTTTATCATTTCTTTTGTTTTCAAAGCGGTTTGCCCTAAATATCCCGCAATTAAATCGGATCTTGTTACCTTTTTAAATACATTATTTTTCAATATACCCAACTTAGAATAAATCGCACCAATAATATGTGCTGTTTCCGTTTTACCGGTTCCGGGTGGTCCATATATCACTGTATGCATAAATTCGTTGTTTACATTCTGATTTTCACGCACATGTAGTTTTTGTATAAAATATATGATTTGGTCTAAAATGTTTTCTTTTAACGCATGCATTCCTATCATATCATTTAAACGCACCAAATCAGGTTTAATTAAATGTATAACTTCCATATCAATATTGTATTCTACTTCGGGAGACATTGGATATTTTTCAGTTAATTGTATCAAATCGTCAATATTGTTTAATATTACATCAATGTTTACTTTCTTTTTTTCAATGTAAATTTGCTTAGGAATCGGTGTATTTAATATATCGACTGGGGTGTCAGTTAGTAAACCGGATGGTGAGTTAGTGTTTTTGTAAATATGCTTTTTAAATAAAAGATTATCATATGATTGGTCAATATCCAATACAACGCGGGAAATATTTTTTGCTTTTTTATAATGAAATTTATTAGAACTGTTATTTGTATTTAAATAATCCGAAAAATGTTTTTTACGATATACTTTTTTGTTATTCATAGTTGGTTTACTATGTTTAGTTTTATTATCTTTTAACTGGTTAAAATTATAATCATCGTAAACTGTGGGATCTATGTCTTTTATCATAAGATGATTATAAGATTTGTCAATGTTTAAGGATTTTTTAGATGCAAATTTTAATATTTCATCAAACTCGTTGCATAAGTCATCTATTAATTGATCGATCGTTTTTTCAACGGGAGTATGTAAATGATTGGTTTTAAAATTAAAAACATTATTTGAATTATCAAAGACATTATTTGAATTATCAAAAATATTGTGAAAATTGTTAGACAGGTCTATAATATCCTTATTAATATTACTGTTTATTGTATGTATATGTGATTTATTTGATGGTTTTCTATTTGCTGGATTCATATATATAGCGATATAGAATAATCAACCCAGAAAAATTAATTAAAAATAAAATTGATATGTAATTATTCATTATGGTTGGTATGATAAATGAGTGTAGATACAAATACAAATAATACAAATACAAATAATACAAATACAAATAAAGTAAATACAAATACAACACACAACATGAGTGTGAAAATTGACGATATGGATGAAGTCAACGAAATGAATTGGAATGTAATTGGAAGTTATTTTAAAAACGATCATTTGGGAAAGTTGGTAAGACATCAGTTAGAATCATACAATCATTTTATAGACGAAGACATGGTGAATACAATTAATATGTTTAACCCTGTTGTTATTCGTTCGGAAAACGACAAAGATATTTTATCTGGGTTGTATAAGTTGGAGATCACTGTTAATTTTACGAATTTTCAAATGTATCGACCGGAAATACATGAAAATAACGGGGCTACAAAAATCATGTTTCCACAAGAAGCAAGACTACGAAATTTCACATATGCTTCTACTTTAACTTTGGATTTAAATATCGAAATTAAAGTAAGATATGGTGAAAACTTGCAACAAGTTGAAACGCATTTTAAAAAGTTGTCAAAAATTCACATTGGAAAGATGCCAATCATGTTGAAATCTAAAATATGCGTATTAAATCAATACAAACATCTACACACAGATCAATTAGGTGAATGTCGGTTCGACACCGGTGGATATTTCATTATTAGTGGCTCCGAAAAAACTGTTTTGGCACAGGAACGCGCTTGTGAAAATAAGGTAATGTGCTTCAATACCAAAAAAAATAATAACAAATGGTCTTGGGTGGCCGAAATAAAATCAGTACCAAAAGATAAATGCATTTCCCCAAAACAAATAAATATGATGATAAGTTCAAAAAGCAATGGCAACGGTCATACAATGTATATACAGATACCAAGAATTAAGCAAGCAATTCCGTTGTTTATATTGTTTAGGGCACTTGGGGTGTTGTCAGATAAGGAAATATGTAAGTATATACTATTAAATATTGAAGAAGGACAGAAAAGCAACATAATATACGCATTAAAAGCATCTGTTATGGAGTCAATCAACTATATGTCAAAAGAAGATTGTATTAAATATATTGTAAACTATGCGATGTTTACTCCTATCAATATGGAAAAAGAGCAAGGATATAAAATGAAGTATGATTTCACAATAAATGTGCTGGAAAATGACTTATTTCCTCATTGTGATACTTTTAAGCAAAAAGTATACTTTCTTGGATATATGACCAATAAATTACTGCAAACTTCATTAGGTTGGCGATTGCCAAGTGACAGAGATTCATATCAAAACAAGCGACTTGATTTACCTGGTGTGCTATTAAACAATTTATTTAGGAACTATTTCAATAAATTGGTGAAAGACATGACAAAGCAAATCATTCGCGAAATAAACAACGGTTCTTGGAAATCGACGTTTAATTATACCAACATAATTAACAGCACAAATGTGTATAAGATAATCAAATCAACTACAATTGAAAATGGTATTAAAAGAGCGTTGGCTACTGGTGATTTTGGTATCAAAAATACAAATTCCAATAAAAGTGGTGTTGCTCAAGTATTAAGTCGTTTAACATATATATCATCACTAAGTCATTTGCGACGAGTCAATACTCCCATAGACAAAAGTGGTAAATTGATTCCTCCCAGAAAATTACACAATACACAATGGGGGTTTATTTGTTTAGCAGAAAGTCCAGAAGGTGCTGGTGTAGGGGTTGTGAAAAACCTGGGTTATATGACACATATTACAACTCGTTCAAATATTGATACAATCTATAATATATTAACGGATAAATATGTGCCTATTGAAACATTATCACCCGATGATTTATATGGACAAGTTAAACTTATTGTAAACGGTAATTGGATTGGTATAATTGAACGTGACAAAGTATTAGATACATATGAGTATTTAAAACGGTGTAAATACGGTGGTAAAATAAACATATTTACTAGTGTCGTGTTTAATTATAAAGACAAGGAAATCATCATCTGCAATGATGCTGGTCGATTAACTCGCCCGGTGTATAAAATACGAAATGGAGAAACATTAATCACCGATGAGTTATATAAAAACATTAAAAACAAAACCGTTGATTGGAATGACATGCTTGTAAATGGAGAGTATGGCGAATCGATTATTGAATATATTGATCCCGACGAACAAAATTCCAGTTATTTGGCAACAAATCAAAATAAATTATCTAGTTCGGAAACGCATACACATTGTGAGATACACAGCAGTAGTATATTTGGGTTATTGGCGAGTTGCATCCCGTTTCCCGAACACAATCAATCACCAAGAAATACATATCAATGTGCTCAAGGAAAACAAGCGATGGGAATGTATGTATCTAATTTTCGAACAAGAATGGATAAAACTGCATACGTTCAAACATATACAACGCGTCCATTGGTAGATACTCGTATCATGAATATTATGAATTTACACAAAATTCCATCTGGTTGTATGATTATAGTTGCGATTGGTGTATATGGCGGGTATAATCAAGAGGATAGTATCATATTTAATAAAAGTAGTTTAGACAGAGGGTTGTTTTCAGCAACATTGTATCATACTGAAAAAGATGAAGACAAGAAAATACAAGGAGATGAAGAAATCCGATGCAAGGCCGATAAAACAAAAACAAAAGGCATGAAGTTTGCTAATTATGACAAACTAAACAATCAAGGAGTGGTTCCAGAAAATACTTTGTTAGAAAATAGGGATATTATTATTGGAAAAGTGGTTCCTATTAAAGAAAACAGAAATGACCATACAAAGTTAATAAAATATAGAGATCAAAGCAAGGTTTTTAGAACAAAAGAAAGTACATATGTGGATAAAAATTATATAAATAGAAATGGAGATGGATATACATTTGCAAAGATAAGAACCAGAACATATCGTATTCCAACAATAGGCGATAAGTTTAGTAGTAGACACGGACAGAAGGGCACTATAGGATTGATTCTGCCACCAGAATCGATGCCAACCACCGCAAATGGGTTAACTCCAGATATTATAATTAACCCCCATTGTATTCCAAGTCGGATGACAATTGGACAATTAAAAGAAACAGTGATGGGTAAGGTGTTATTACAATTGGGATTGTTTGGTGATGGAACCAGCTTTAACGAACACAACGTTGTTGATATATGTAAAGAATTACAAGAGTTGGGATATGAAAGACATGGTAATGAAATCTTATATAATGGAATGACTGGCGAACAGTTAGAAACAAGTATCTTTGTTGGACCTGTGTTTTATCAACGATTAAAGCATATGGTAAATGATAAAAATCATAGTAGAAGTATAGGTCCTATGGTAGTATTGACGCGTCAGCCAGCCGAAGGTAGAGCCAGAGACGGTGGATTGAGATTTGGTGAAATGGAGAGAGATTGTATGATTAGCCATGGTGCTTCTGCTTTTACAAGAGATAGAATATATAATGCAAGTGATAAGTTTCAAGTTCATATTTGCAACAAGTGTGGATTGATTGCTGTGTTTAATAAAGATAAAAACATATTTAATTGTAATACTTGTGAAAATAAAGTGGATTTTAAAAGGGTACTATTGCCATATTCTTGTAAATTATTGTTTCAAGAGTTGATAACGATGAACATCGCACCAAGACTTATTGCTGAATAAGTAATACAATAAATAACAAACAAACTATAAAATAACAAATTTCTATTTTTAATCAACAGTATAACCTATTTAGAAATTTTTTATTTCTATTTATTAGATATGCAAAGAAATTATTTTAAAGATAGACATTCATTTAATAAAAGATTCGAAGAATCGCATCGAATTATGGGTAAATATAAAACAAAAAAGCCGATTATAGTAGAAAAGAAAAAATATCAAAAAGATATTCCAGATATAGACAGAACCAAGTATTTAGTACCTGATGAGTTGACGATGGCTGAATTTATGTATATAATTAGAAAAAGAATACAACTCAGTCCAGACAAATCCATTTATTTGTTTGTGGGAGACGGCGATCTAGTTCCAAGTAGTTTAACTATCGGACAAGTATATTGTCAATCAAAAGATGTAGACGGATTTTTATATATAAAATATTGTGGCGAATCTACATTTGGATAATTTAGACAAAAACCATTAACATAACTTCATTATAATTATTATATTTATTGCGTGTATTCTCATTCTTTTTCTCATTCTTTTTCTCATTCTTTTTCTCATTCTTTTTCTCATTCTTTTTCTCATTCTTTTTATATATTATTATAGTATATAATGAGTCAACTTAGCAAGGTAATTAATTCGTATACAACTAAAGGACCCACTAACGATGGTTCAAGTCGAGTAGCAATGATGAAACACGTTCAAAGAAGAATTGGACAATATGTAGATGCAGAAAGTAAAACCTCAACTTTATTTGGTCACAAGACGGGTAGCAATATTCAAAATGTCGGTTCCAATAGTGGTGACAGTAGCCAACGCACTTATTTCAATATGACATTTAGCGGACTATCTGTAAAACAGAAATAAATACAACAAACTTATAACATCAACTGGTTATGACTAATAGATAAAATATATAATAAATATATTGATATTATATATATGAATAAATTTATTGCAGAATTTCTAGGAACTCTTAGTTTAGTGTTTGTTATTTTAGCAACAGGTCAACCAATCGCAATCGGTCTTGCTCTTGCTCTTATTATTATGGTTATTGGCGGTATATCGGGTGGACATGTAAACCCAGCGGTATCATTTGCAATGTATTTAATTGGAAAACTATCACAAGAAGATTTAATGCCATATATTATTGCTCAAGTCGCGGGTGGATTAGTAGCACTGCAACTTCACAAAAGTGTATAATATTCTATAATATGTTATAATTATACCATTATAACACACATACACATACACGTCGTTTAAATAATAAAATTAACATATATTATTAAAATAATACATGTTAATTATTGTGGCGGCATCTATTTTAATATTAAATGCCATATTTTGGGGATTACTACCTGTAAGCAAGCATTCCCCTCATCAGTTGTTATTGGACCTTTTAAAGATTGATTATAAACCAGATGTTTATTTTCATTTAATTATAGGAACTACATTTTATGTATCTGCAGTTATATTAATACATCGCAGTGATATGTTATTTCCTAATGAGACGATATGCGACATAAGAGGCCAATAGTGATATAGAAATCGAATACGATAAATCTATTTTATTATTCATTATATATTTAGTTATACTATCTTCACTTTGCTTTATTTTTTTAAATGCGTCAATATTTTCAAACGATTCTCGCATTTTTTTTATTTTTTCATATTCACTTTTTGAAATAGGTTTATTAGATCCGCCTTCTGTAACAGGGCAAATAGATGTAGGGCATTTAATACATTGAGGAGTTCCTTCTGAAAACGCATTAAACATTGCAAGTGGATCTATTTTACCGATTCCTTCCATCATACCAGGCACTAGTCCTTTTAACGAACTTTTACCACCTGTTAAAGAAGTCCCCCCAAATGAAACATTACCGGTTGGCACATTATTAATGTAAAGATATCTATCAACATCTCTCCCATCTAATTTACATTTAGCTAATGTTTTTAAGAAATATTGATTTCCCAATTTACCTTTAACTGCTCTACCTTGTCCGGATACAAGAACTTTTGTGTATTCTATAAGACCAGCAATATCATATGTTAAAGCGGACATACTGGCGCCAGAAGTAACGCCTAATTCACCTGGTGTTTTTATCTTTCCAGCATAATTAAAGTCTTTTCCTAATAAAGTTATATCTGATTTATTGGAATCTTTTTTTAAATTATCTTGCTCTTCTTTAACAACATTTCCTATAAAACCTTCCTTTTTTTTATTATATTTATTTGTTTGTAATCTCATTTATATAATAACAATATAAAATTATATTACTAGTTTAATTAATGAATAATAACAAACACAATTTTACAAATAAATATCATAAGTTAAATAACAACGAAATAGAAATCAACGAAATAGAAATCAACGAAATAGAAATCAACGAAATAGTAAATGAAATAATAAATGATATTGAAAACAACAGCGATAGAATTGTCGCAAATAACAATAATATTAGTATAATTAATGGATTCAACGACGAAATTATTGAATGTAGAATATGTTTTGAAGAAGAAACAGATGATAATCCTTTTATTTATCCATGTATGTGTAGAGGAACCAGTAAATATGTTCATAAAACATGTTTAAATGAATGGAGAAATGGAAACGTTCATCAACAAGCATATGATATATGCATGGAATGTCGTTATAGATATAAATATAGTAATTTATATCCATCTGAATATAGTTCAATTATAAACTTGGAAATTGGATTTATATTATTAGCTACAAACTTAATACCGTTATGTTTAATATATCCTGTCGCTCAATATAATAAAATGACTAATAATTCATTTATAAAAATATATGCGGACGACAAAAGTTCTATATTTTACTATATGTCATACCCTCCTGATATAATTGATATTAATAATTACGAAACCTGTTATAATTTGCTTTTATTTAATCAATCATTACTTTTGTTTATTGGTTATCTAATTTATGTTTGCAAAAAAGTGCATAGAAAAAAAGAGTATTTTAAATACTTACGAAAAGGCACCGTTAGTATTGTGGTGTATTTATTTAAATTTATAATTTTATTAAACACTGTAGGAATTTCTTATGGTTGGTTTACTTTTTACACTATTTTTTCTATATTATTTATACCACTCGAGCCATTTATATACTTATTATCAATTAAACAACATAATGATATTATTTTTATGATAGAACATTTAGACAACGAATATGAGTTGAGAAATTATGAATCAGATGAAGACGAACAATTAGACATCGTATAATTGTAATTATTTAAAAATTTATATTATTTGCTTTTGATTGCTGCTTGTCTACATCTCCTTTAGCCGCATCGGAAACTTGTTTTAAACTTTCTACATTTTCTTTATTTTTTTTCTTATTTTCATTAATAGTTGTTTCTAAATCACGAATCTTATTTTTGATTGTTGCATTTTCCTTTTTTAAATTACTTATTTTAATTTTTTGTTTATACAATTCATCTTTTTCACCTTGACTACATTCCATACCTTCTTGCAATTTTGTTGTTATAGTTTGTATTTTCGAGCGTATTGGGTATAACATTTTAAATATTGAAATATCAAGTAACCTACTTATCAAAAGAAGTAATAACAAAAATATTAATAAATAAACTATATAATTGTTTAACATATATCTTATATAGGGAAAATATTTTTAACATGCTTCTGGATGTTTAGCACATGCTTCACTATTATCAATTCCTCTTCCTTCGTTTGCATTTTTTATATTTCTTATACTTGTATCTGTTTTTTTAATACTTTTACTATTACCTTCACTAACACTAAATAAATTAGATATTTTTTTCAAAAGTTTTTTTGTAGTGTATTCCATATCACTTACTGATTTACGATTTTCCTTCATTTTTTGATTAAAACATACGCTTTTTTTAGATTGTTGATTTGGATTACAGGTCATCGCTTCTATTTTTCTTTCTACAAAAGGAAATAAATTATTTGTTAAAATGTGATTGATAATAACAAAAATAAAAAATACAATTAATATAATTACTAGGTTCATATAAACTATATTTAGAAATATTTTCTACAATATAGTTTATTGTTTTATAATGTGTTTGTTTTGCAATACACATTTCAGGTAGAATTAGTATAGAAATATTATATGATTATTACAGCAATAATAAAATGTGTATATTAAATATATACAATGTTAAAATATAAAGACATATCTTGCTGTTCGACCACTTCTAAATCCAAGGTAGAGACCATAAGTTTAATTCCAAATGATTCAGTATATCAAAACGCATGTCCTACAAAAAGTAGAACGAGGGTTGGAGTTATTAAATCAGGACAACAACCTAACAATAATCCATACTCATATTCTTATCGTGAACATTTAAAAAACAAAAGATTCGCAACCTATCATCAAAAATTGCCCAAAGACAAGTCATACATTAATGGTAACACATTAACAAGTAGCACGAGTGGAAATTGTGAATCTACCTGTAATAAAACACATTTTAATCCAAATAATAAAAAGTTCGCGCAACAAGGCGCAGTTACAAGTGGTTCTAGATTGGAACGATTAAAGTTAGATACAATTAGTAACGCAAATACTTGTAGTAACGACCCTACTAAATGTGCAGGTGTATATGTTGGAGACAAACAAAGGTTTATAGGATATAATGAAAATACAGATGTGGATTGTCCACAATACAAAGCAAAACATCGTTCGATAGGTGCATATCCATATAACAAAGGATGTTACCGATTGTAATGTATGGTTGCCTATTAAATTATAATTTATAATTATTAAATTATAATTTATAAAGTATTATTATATATAAACATCATGCTAACTATTAATATTTTTAATAATAAATATGCTCCTAAAAATGAAAATCCTAACAAGATAGTGCAAAATAATAGTTCAATTAATAATACACGAACAAATTGTAATGCTACTCCATTTAGGATGCCATATAATCATGTTAGAAAGGTATCAAATTGTGGAAATTGCGACCCAAATGTAAAAGTCAGTAAAGACCCAATCGCTGCCGCTTCTGGAGATGGATCTTGTTTTTGTTATGACCCGACCATTAAAAATTATTTAAACAAAGATGGCGTTGCACAACATAATTTTATTTTCAATCATTACAATGTTATGTATAAAAGGTCCAAAGTATATGAAAAAAATACACCATCAACTATATATGGCACAACTGATATATCACATGTATATCAATCTACTCCACCGGATACAGGTAATAATAATGTCGAACCATGTTCTAAATTAGTTTATAAGTTTTCAAATCATACAAATCAACGATATGGCGCAACTAGTCAAAAATCTAGAATCGCGCGATTAAAATACAATAATACAACGGCGATGCAGTCGCGATTTTATAGTTTTAGATGTAAAGAAAACTTTAAATGTTTGCAAACAAACGACGCACCCCCTGTGAAGCTTGCCAACGCAGTAACCTGTTTTACTAAAATAAATGGTAATAAAACAGTGTGTGATAAGGTTATAAAGTAAAAAAAGTTCCAAATCAACGGGAACGCTGTGTGTAAATTATATAGTGTTTAGTGTAGATGACCCGCTGAAATAGGGTTGCTTTTAGTAGTAGTTGCTGTATCGTTTGCATCGGGTATAAATCCGTAGTCTTTTAAAATTTGGATAGGCAATTTTGTGATATCGACAACGAATTTGGGAGTAGTAGGATAAAATGCTACTTTTGGAAGGGCGATTCCTAGTTCGCGTAATTTCGCCTGATATTCCGGTGTATGTTGGTCAATAGTTCCGTTTTTAACGAGTTTCATCTTAAATTTCCCGGATCCGTCTGTATAGTCGGCCTTGATTTTAGGTATAAAATGTTTGTATGCTCTGTGATGGCAAAATTGGTAGCATTTCTTACCGCTAGGCCATTCAAATCCACCCATGTTATAACATAGTCCTAGTAGGTCGCTTTCGTGATATGTTAGTCCTATATATTCAGCAGGTTGATAGGATGTCACCTTTGTGATTCTAGTATTGTTAAATTGACTGACCGGGCTTAAGAATATGGATAGACTAGGAGAGTGAGAGATTTCGTGAGGATTTGATTCGCGCCACATAATAATGTGCGGTTGTTTGGTGCAGTCAATATTGATCATGTGTCGCCTTCTGGGGTAATGTTTGTGCATATATTCGGGTCCAATCATTGTGAATTCAGATCCGCCGTGCTTTTCATGATATTCCTTAAGCGGGTTAAGGTCGGCATCGCTCATATCCCAAAATCCAAAGCGCCTGATACCTGTTAATCCAACGATAGTTGCAATGTCGCCTGGAATAAGGCTTATGTTTCCAGTTTCGTCAACCTTAAACAGTTCGTGTGCTTCAATATGAAGGCTTTTTGGTTCGTTTTTAAATTTCGTGCATTTCCTTAGTCGATTTGGCAAATATTTAAGGTTGTCGCCATATAGTGTTTTCATAGTGTTCCTGAAAGTGGGATTGTTTTGAATTAAGGTGTGTATCGGCGTGCCGTATTGATGCAACATGCCTTGTGCATCGTCGCCTGCCTTGCGCTTTTTGTATGTTTTAGGATTTAATTTTTCTTCCATCGTCGGCTCGACGACCTTAAATTCGTCTTTGAATATGGCGTTGGCGGTGTTATAGAACTTTGTATCCTTAATCGCATCATGAAGGAGTGTGTCATCACATTCTAATGCGATTACAGCAACGCCAAATTTATCAAGTGTTTTAAGGATGTCATCTGGGCTATGACACAATACTTTGTGGGTGGGGACTTCAATAGGCTCTTTGTTTTGCATTTTAGTAGTGTTTCGGTGTAGTTGTGAGTAGTGGTGAATTATCAATTGTGGTTAAGATTCGCTGTGTGATGAGTGTGGTTCGTATTGCTTCGATATTGGTTGAACTTTTAAATCAATTTATGATTTGTAATTTGTGATTCGCGATTCATACTTCATAAATTGATTTAAAAACACAACCAATGTTGAAGCAATAAATTAAGTCTATTGTAGTTAACAACAAAGCAACTACATTATGTTATCATTTAAAAACATCAAAAACACCCCCACAACCTTTGAAAAATTGTATGCCGATGCGTTTGATTATGGGTTCTCGTCAGATGATACCGAATCCGCCTTTTGTTTTCAATCGCACAAAATTGCTCGTGTGCTTGATAAAAAAAGCAATATTCTGCAATGTAACTTAAAAATCGATGTCAACAGCGTGTTATATGGTAGAAAACATAGTTTGAACAAACTAGAAGTAGATTACATTGAAGACGAAGTAGTAAGAAAAAAAACAACTACAAGCGCCTATTCATCTAATTTCAACGATTATGTGTCTGACGCGATGGATGAAAACAAAATTGTCGCGGTTTCGTTAGATGTTGAAAACTATTCATATTGTACGGAAGAAAAAGAATATTCCAGCCATGCTATTTTGATGATTTTACTGCCTACCACGCAAAATTCAAAGAAAAAGAAGCACTATAAAGCGGTATGTTTTAACTCACATGGAGGCGCGTTGGAACTAACTGTAACACATAGTAAAAAGGTAAAGGGAGGGTTTAAAGAAACATCCCTTGCTGAACCACTTGATTTTATCATTGTAAAAAAATTGATTTCGTCGTTTGAAATGTATTGTAATAAAAACAAAATAACAAATCAAACAATTGAATATAATTCGACCGCGGCGCACAATTATCAAGGTGTAAATCTTCAAGTATATGACGATCATGGATGCTGCTTTATTTATCCAATACTATTTAGTTTAGTGTTTTACTTACAAGCCAAACCAACTCGTAAGAAAAACACCAGTAGTTCAATTGCGATGATAGAAAACGGGGAAATAGACTTATTTGTATACAAGTGTTTGGCTGAAATAGATGAACGCATACATAAACATATTGAGGCTTATAATAATAGCGAAGATTGCGACTTAGATGATTTAGAAGACATGGTAGACGAACATTTAGATATATGTAAAGATGACTTCATCAAATGTATGATGACAAAAGTGTTTCAGTTTGTACGACAGCCGTTTTGGGAGAGAAAGTAATTACTAGTTTAATACATTAAAATACAAAGATTATTATCTTTTTTTTTGTTAAATAGAAATGGAAGGGCTACAAAGTAAAACAAATAAACAAGCGGGTAGTAAACAGGATAAATCATTTAAAACAACCATTAGTTGTTCTGAAAGTATGTGCGATGAAAACGGACAAGTCATTCCCAATGGAAATTATTACTTTACAGTTACAGAGCACGACGATACTTACTGTAAAGGTTCATTAACATCAAAGGGAGAGTATGGAGATTTTGTATTTAAAAACATCGATGTTATAAAAATGATGTCAATAGCGCAGTCAAGACTGGCAAGACGTGCTGGGTTGGTGGAAAATGGAATGCCAAATTATCAATCCCCACCTATCTCTCCCGAAAATCACCAACTAAAACAATTAAATCAAGAAGATGTGGTATATAATTATTTTTATACACCCGATCAATGTTCTATTTGTTTAAACATGATATCACAAGAAAAAAAACGATTAAATTGCGACCACTGCTTTCATAATAATTGTATATTAAAATGGTTGACACATGATAATAGGTGTCCTATATGTAGAAAAATAGAACCATTGCAAGAAAAAACAACACCGAGTAATCATACACATCTACCCAACAGTGTTTATAGACATCGCACGTCATCTTATTCGCATCCAACTCAACAAACTACAAATACAAATACAAATACAAATACAAATACAACCGGGCAAAATTTACCTAACATCAATTTAAGACGACGCTATAATAATTACATCGTACCTTTAAATAATTATGTAGATCCAAACGCACCGTATCGCGTTCATAAATAATCACAATATTTAGCATTTTGTGGTAATAAATAAAATCATAAATAAAAAACTAGTCAATTTATATATTTTATTAATACATATAAAATATATAATACAACATACAGAATGAAGTTATTTAATAATATAAATACACAACACATTAAAAAGGCATTATTTATACTGGTAGTATACATTATTTACATAGGGTTATTTAATGGGTATAATCCATATTTACCATCTCTCCCTTTTTATCCAAATAATGAAATGGAATTGCTTGAAGTAGAAAAAGCAGTTGCGAATAGAACACCAACCGATGTTGCGTTTTTTCATAAAACAAATAAATCAGTGGTGGAAGCATTTGTGCATCATGTACCGGAGACTCGCGAACAACTTACAATAATAGAAACAAAACAAACTCATATCATATTATTTTTTAAATATCTTATCAATCGAAGAAGACCCTATCAATTAAACCCTGATTTAAATATTATAAATATAAATACAGCACAAACACCTGCTTTTCCAGCCGGACACGCATATCAAGCTCAACTATTAGCAAAAACACTTTCAAAAAGATATCCAGAAAAAACACAGTTATTATATGATATTGCTTTACAATGTGATTATTGTAGAATTAAAGCGGGAATTCATTACCCATCGGATGGTGAATTCGCAAGAAAATTAGTAGAATGGTTTAACTAATCACTCCATTTTATATGATTTACATTTTTACAATAGTTTTTATATAATTCGGATTCGTTTCTAGCACTTTTACATTGACTTTTATAATATTGAGTTTCCTTTTTTACAACACTTACTCTATGTTTTAATTGTTCTACTTTAGTTAGTAGCTTTTCAATCAAAATATTTTGCTGTTGAATAATTTCAATATGCGATTTTAAGTTAGGGTTTGTAATGTTTTCCATTAATAATATTATTAGTAAATTACTATTTAATATTATTATTTTCAGCTTTTATTTGTTAAAAAAATGTTAGTATATGCGTAGTTATTATTATATGGTATTCTATGTTCAATACACCATGTCATACATTTTTTTATATTGTGATTTTTCATAATTTCCACCTTGTCTTTTGATTTATCCTTGTAATAAATCAGTTTAATAGTATTTAAAATGTTGTCGATTTGCTGTTGAGTAAATATTGTGTTTATTTCATTTAACTTACTAATATAATATGTATTTAACTCAACATTTAATATATTTGTTATTTCATATTTATCAAAATCAATGGTATCTAATACATGCAGTATATCATGAAATCGATTGTATATAGAAGATGTATCACTAAATTTAAAATATTTACATACCAAATATTTCTCACTATTAGCATGACGACTTGTATTTGGTTTAACTATATACACCTTTTTATAAAAGCAATTCAATAAGTATATTAATTGAGATGTGCTTTTAAGAAATATGTCGAAGATTTTCAAAATAAACACACCGTTATATTTCTGCATAACTATCGCATACGCAACTTGTGTAAAAAGAAGACGGAACGCGTTGTTTTCTTGTTTGTTGAAATCACCTGAAAAATCAAACCCACCATCTCCAGTAATTATATTCATATCGTTTTTATACATTTCCGCCATGTATTTATAATTTGCAACACTATATAAATTACCTGTATTGGTAGCGCCGTTTTCAATTACAATATTTTTATATTTTTTAAATAAGTGTTCGCTTTTTTTCCAACCGGGTATATTATGGTCTCCGTCATTTATTAATGTAGTGCCATAATATGTATCACATGGATTTCGTCGCATATATGCGGTTGCTTCAATAAATCCACCCGGACCTTCTGCCAAATGAAAACTTTTTAAACTATTATAGCTACTTAATATATTAAAATGTTTGTATATCTCGATTAATTTATAAAACGCACGAGATACAGGCTTTTCCTTGGCAACTGAATAATTTGCAAATGGTAAAGAACTATGTATAAATTCATATGGATTTGTATATCGTTTCATAATGTCCCAATCTTTATAATTGTCATCAATTAGTTTTTTTGAATTATTTAAATATTTATGTAACGACTTGCTTAAATAAATGGGAAATGATGTTTCATTATTTTCAGCACTATTTATAAATTTTATCTTAATATCACTGGACTTTAAAATGTGGTTACAATCGGGTAATAAATAATATAACATATATGTATTCTATATTATTTATTAGTGTAATTTTATATTAGTTTATCTTATTTTATATTTTTTATCTTATTTTATCTTATTTTATCTTATTTTATCTTATTTTATCTTATTTTATCTTATTTTATCTTATTTTATATTTTTTATCTTATTTTATCTTATTTTATATTTTTTATCTTATTTTATATTCTTTACAATATTTTTAATATAAAAATGAGATTATATTATGTGTATGTTATATTAATAATTTATTAATAATTTGTTGTTAATTATTTTAATTTTATCTTGCGTTTGAGCTTTACCACCCCGCGCTTAACTACCTTTAATTCTGCCTTCATTTTTCTTAATTTTTGCTGACTTTGTATAGATACATCATTTGCCTTTTCCATTTGTATTTTAAATACATTACTAGCATCTACATTTCGCACCTTTTTAAATATAAAGTAATTGTTTAAGAACGATACCTTTTTTTCATAATCACTCATTTCTAGTGCTGTACCTATTTTTTTAACATGCAACTTTTTTTTATCTACATGATTTTGCATTTTAGCAAATAACCGTTGAAACGAGTCAATACCAGTAAATACACCAAATTCTTTACATTCTGTAGGTCCAATTACTTCAAATCCATATAATTGTAATACTTCTTTAAAATAATCAAAGTTCACCAGATATTCTGGAAACATTTTATTAATGGATTCTTGATATACATCGACTCTTAATCCAACGCCATTCATATCGGATGGAAAAGTTTCATTGGCATACATTTTTTTTATTTCCCATACTTTTTCACCTTCTTCAACTATAAACTCGCTTTCTTGATAGGATTTACCTTGTAACATATTAAATACTTTTCTACCATCATAACAAGTTCCTACGAAATACCCGTTTATCTTACAATTTTCAGATATATTTCTAAGATACTCATTTAATATTTCAATATTTTCAAAGAAGTAATGGGTTGAAAACATATTAGATACTATATCAAATCCATCACGACCAATACCGTGGTTTTGATATGCTACTTTACCCAATATACCTTGATCTTTACTACCTTGTCCTACAACTGCCTTCATTAATAATTTACTTTTTGCGTCTATCACACCATCTCCATTGCGCAAGTTCATACCACTATTGCCATTAATAAACAAACATGTCGGTGCATTTTTATACTTGCCTTTATATGTTAAATATCGGGCACAAGCACCATCTTTTCTATTTTCTAGATTCATCTTCGACAAATCAATACCTAACACAAAGTTTAAATTGCCTTGATGCCATTTATATAAATCACCACCTCTACCAACCGACATATCAATAAGCGTTTCTTTGTTTTTACAAGCATTTGTTAATAACAAGTATTTTACATATTTATTGTGAAAATCACGCAAACCTTGTGTGGTAGTTGTTTTATTGGTTTGTTTATAATACACTTCATTATTTTCCAAATCAAATTCTCCTTCACCACTCATCATTTTCTGCGTAATAGGATTATGAATGGATTTCCATACGCCATTCGCTACATGATATGCGTTTCCATAATTAGGATTACCGCTTCGATAATCTGCTGTTTTATCGTGTCTAACTCGAATAGGCACCCATTGAGCATACTTATCATTTTCTTTCACATATTTAAATTCTACTATGGTTTTGTCTTCAAATGTTTCGCTTTTATCTTCAATAAACATTTCTCCACTAACAAGTGGTATATTACATAAGTGAACATCGAAATCCGGACTGGGTTCTGTAGGAAAGAATGGAACTGGCTTATAAGTTTCTTCATCATACCGAATTGGTTCTGGATAATTACCATCGATTACATCTTGACATGGATTTACAAACCCATGCTGACTAATATTAAACCCAACTCTTAATTCGATTGTTTTATATTGCATTATACTTGTGCCAGAAGTCATATTATTTCCATCTTGAAACAAATGATTTATGTTGTCTTTACCTGTTTCTGTTTTTTTGGTAATAACCAAGAAATCAACGGTATTGAATTCAGGTGGTTTCCATTTAAAACTATGTTTCCATGTTTTTTTGTGCTCTAATACTCCTAACTTACTGCTGCCAACTGATTTATCAATTGGAGTAAATATAAGACCGTCTGTTTCATACTCAAACATAGTTCCATTTTCCATACCCAATAACAACTTTTTACATGATTGAAATATACTTATGGATTTGTTTTTATCATAAATATTTGAATAAAAGGTTTTTGCTTTTATTTTCATAGACGGCGTTTTGTCTTTTATAATTGACAATATATCCATTTTTTTTACAACCTCTTTTAATAACCTTAATCTTGAAATTCCTTTATCATATTTCGTATCATCAAATATAAGATTATCTATGTATTCAAGTGGATAATACCTTACATCTTCTTTATTTTTAAAGTAAATATCAAAACACATATACAAATTTAAGAAGTGTCCATGTTTATCATGCACAACATGTTCGCCATCCAATACACTATTGTAATACGCATTATCTTTTGTTAATAACCCTGTAAATTGAATATTCATATTGATGTCAATCATATATATTTTTCCTTTTTGCCCAATATACAACAGTTTTCTGATACCATCCGCCTTATCCGTTACCGTATAAGGGGTATGGATATTAGGAATGTTTAAATCGGTTATGTTTGGTGCTGCGTTTTCCATTTCCAATGTTATTGAAGAAGGACCTATGAAATTTTTTCTATTTTTTCTCATTTTATGACCTCTATTATCATTTGCAAACAACGACTCGTTTTTACTATTACCGGTCATTTTTACGAAATTATATAAAACGGCTTTTTGTTCCGTATAAGAGATCGGGAAATTGGTTTGTTGTAATCCAGATAAAACCAGTTTTATAACACTATTTAACTGTTTTTTTAAGTCTAAATGCGTCATTGATTTGGCATATGGGTTTACTAATTCGATTTCGATTTCATATTGTTCTTCGTTTTTAAAGACATGGGATTTTTGTATTGTAGATTCAGGTATGTATTTTCTATTTCTATAATCCCATTTTGAAGTTTTAACGATACTTAAGTCAAATTTAAGTGGATTACCGATTCCTTGTTTTTCAAATGTAAATCGTTTTATCAATCGGTATGTTTTTTTTGTGCTGTTCCAAGTATCTAACATTCGTCTAACTAAAGGATGTGAATAAGTCATTTTTGTTTCTGTTTTGTAATTTACACGAAATTCAAAATCCATACTGTCTAGCGGAGTAACTCTTTCACCACCAGTCGTTTGTTTTGCTTTTTTTTGTATAAAAGTTATGTAAGGTTCCGGTATCTCTAAATTAAACACATTTTTTAAACAATATTTTTTGATATTCATTAATCCTTTTATTTCAGTTCTAATATTGGACGTCCGAAGTAGACCGGTTTGTTCATCTAAAAATTCATTTTGTATATTTAAATGATATTGGCCATTGGGAAATTGACATGCATAATTATTTAATTTAAGTTTTTTTATAACATTATCAAAATGTGTGCGCGTAATTTTATTTGAGCGATTTGTTCCAAAACGCAATTCTAACTCATCTGTTTGATCTTTTGATAGTGTATACTTTTTTAAATATTCAGTGAAACTGGTTGAAAAGGTTGGTTCGCTCATTAATATATATAAAATATATATAAATTTTAATATAAATTTGTTATTAAAATAATAATAATAAATTTATCATATCAATTTTACATACTCACATAACCATACAAATATACAACCATACAACCATACACCCATACAAATATACAAATATACAACCATACAACTACATAACGTGTTGTTTAATTTTTTCATATAATTCGTTTTTCGTATAACTTTTCGTTTCATTTTTCATTGTATCAATATTCATCAACTTACATATTTCTTTTATTTCCCCTACTTTATAACTACCAACCGCCCGTAACGGTTTAGTGATAGATTCGATGACCCATTTATTTTTTTTAAATGATTCTATGTTATCTTTGGTTATCTTTTCTTTAACATATAGCCCATACTTATTATTTCTTTTATTAATCATAATATATTCTGTATTGAAATCATCGATATATTCATAATACATATAGTTGTCAATGTAAATAACATTGTATTTATGCACCAAACAAATAAAAACAAACAAACCAAGTCCAATTCCATCATCATCTAACAAACACTCCTCTAACTTAGTTCTATTTAATTTCAATGACTTAAGTAATAATTTATTGTTTCTGATACAACTAACATATTCAAACTTTCTATTAATTTCATAGTTATATAAATTATTTTTATTGATTTCATACTCTTGAACACCATAATGATGTGAAATCCAGCACCAAAACAAAGTATCTTTACATTCCAATGGTGGATAATAATAATCAGCTTTTCTTTTTGTTATTATGACATCAGGTTCTGGCTGGTTTACACGCGGCGGAGTCTCCACAATACATACATTATCAATTATATTTTTATTTGTTAGCGAATATTTATTAAGTTTCATCAATAAATCTTCTATATCGTGTTGCGATGTTAAATTCGTATTGTGATGCTGCGTTCTATTCTGGTCGCGCTTATGTGAATTGTGCTGATTTGAATTGTGCTGATTTGAATTGTGCTGATTTGAATTGTGCTGATTTGAATTGTACTGATTTGAATTGTATTTCTTATGGAAGCGTGTGTTTGATGGCATGTCGTGATAAATTATATATTGAAATGGGTTTATGTTGTTTTGTTAAAATATTCCTTTTCAAACCCTTCTTGTGCGGTTTCAATCGTAGATAATATTTTCTCTTGTTCATCTATGTATTTTAAATATTTTTCAATCTCATCTACCACACGATTGGGTAATTTATTTAAAGATAAAAAAATACCGTTGTTATTTTCTGAAAAATTAATGTCATGTTTAATAATTATTTCCAATATTTTTTCATGATGCTCTGAACTTTTAGTATCAATAACCTTTTTTAATTGTTTTAGTTTTTCCACCGAATACTTTACATTTTCAATTGGCGCGGGTGTAGCCGTTTCTGCAATATTCATACTAATCATATAATCTTAAAAGTAAAAAAATGTTTATATTATTTTAATATTTACAATTATTTGTGATGACGTCTTTTAACGATATACAGCCGGGTTAACGATTTACCGTGTGTTTTAATTATTTTACATTTTTTTTTGTATGCGTCCGCTTATTTTTTTTAGTTCCATGCAATTCACCAATTATAGATATATTTTCATCATTTAATTTATATCGTATACCAATAACCTTTGCCACTATGGTATCTCCTTCTTTTACCTTATTAAACTCTTCATTTTTTAAATTATTTTCTCTAGCAATAAACATTACTAGCGGAGTTTCATCTTCTTTATAGTAAACACATCGAATACCGGCTCGCGTAACATTTTTTACAGCACATTTTATTTTCATGTTTTCTACTGGATGACATACTAAACATTCAAACGATACATCAAATACAATTGTATTACCTTGTATATTGCCGGAACTATGTGATATAATACTTATTGAATTTGTTTTAATATAACCTTCTTTACAACATTTACCTTCGTATTCTTCTTTCAACAAAGTAAGTATATGATCTTTTAAATAACTATTTATGTGTTTAAAATCGACATGTATCTTTCTTACCAAGATTGCTTTAATATAAATCGAGCCTTTTTTTATTGTTTTTGAAGGATTCATTATATAGTATCAATACAAATTTTTATATTAATACTGTAATAATATTATTAATTCAATTTATTAATTGAATTAATTAATTAGTGACATTAATCAAAAAGGCGGTATTACCATCTTTGTCTAATTTACCGGATTTTTCATCTGGTAAACTGGGGAGCAACGATACATCATATAAAATACTTTCCAGTAAAGTATAGTTGTATTTTTCACCGTATTTATATGTTAAATGATATGAATACATCATTATTGTATTACAAATATCTTTTGCCGTATATTTTTTATCATCTTTCTTTGTTATTTTTTCTTTACTACTTTCTTTGTTTAAATATTCCGTTAAAATGGCTTCTAATTGTTCCATAATTTTCTGCAATTTTGATTTTTCTTGGCCCACACTACATTGTTTTCCAGTACTTTTTGTTTTCTCTCCCAATTCTTTTATTTTACTAACCACACGCCCGTTTTTAAATTTATTGTAAAAATGAATGTTTTTTTCTTTACCTGGAATAACCCATTTACTTTTCCAATCAACAACCTTATACCTTTTGATCAAAAGCTTGGTTAATGCGGTGATTTCTGTTGTATTTTCAACCCATTTATCTTTTTTCTGCTCTACATAAAAACTGTAGCTTCTTAATGTATTTGTTTCATTTGGAATTGCTAAAACATATTTATCATCTTTTTTACCAATACTATATCTGTCAAAATAGTTATTAATTATATTTTTAACTTCAACATTACTTATCGAGTTGTATGATTTTAATATTCTTTTTTTAGATTGATACGGTAATTCTTCTATGTAATGATATATAACATACCTAATCATATATTTTTTATCAATACCTAATTGTTTGTTTATACTAGAGATTACCTTTTTATATCCTTGCATTTCTATTTTGTTTAAAGGTGGTGTCGATAAATCAGCATCCGTTAAAAAATCATATATTTTCTCAATCTCTTCTAATATTGAAGTATCATTTTCCTTTTTTTTATATACCATTTTAGGTATGCTCATCGTAATTTTATCATTTTCATATTCAACCGGTGTTTTTCTATTAAATAACGATATTTGCTTATTATACAATTCAATTGGTTGATACATATAATAATCACCAATATTTACCAATTTACCTTGTCTTCCAAGAAGGTCTTTAATGAATTCGTTTTCATTATTAATAAGCATGTCAAGCGCAATATAAATTTCCTCATCTGAATACTTTTTGTATTGATTAATTAACAAAAACAATTGTCGTTTATGCAATACATAATTGTTTGAAAAAATAAAGCGTATTTTCTTAAGCAAGACATCTAAATTTAACACTATAAAATAATCGTTGTATGTTGATTTATCTGATGCCGATTCATTAAATTCACCATCGTTATCTAACAAACAAGTATAATTACATTTACCTACTTCACACGCAAAACTATAGTCTTTTGCCCTAACATCAAAATCTTTAATTGTTGTTCCACTTGATAATTCTATTTCAACATTGTTTTCATACTGATTTAATTGTTGCTTGTTTAACACACAGTCTATTGCGTTTTGCTTAAGGATTTCTGCTATTTCATTTATTTTCATTGCCTTTCTTTCTGCTAGACGATACATATACATATCTATCGCCTCTGTTTTGTTTTCATCGTTAAGTTGCGTTCCATACAAAAATATTTCTACATTTCTTTCATTAAAAGGTAGCGCACAATGACTTAAATTACGCACCGCACGTCCAATTGTTTGGTTTGTTCTATTTAAATTATACCATGGTTCCATTAAATGCATTTGTCTTATATTTTTAAAATCCAATCCTTCTGAACCTGCTCTTGAAATAATGACTACTTTTACTTCTTGTCCATATTTGTTATTGCGACCGGTAACTTGATTAAGTTCCAATTTATTATTGGGAGAGATAGTTGGGTCGCCCGTTATCATTGCGTATTTTCCAAAAAACCCCTTACCGTTGCGATGTTTAAACTTTAATCGTTTAGTAGATGGTTTGGTTTTAAACAAATTATTACCACTTGAACGATCAAAGCCAATTTCTTCAAGTGCCAATGCCAAAGGAACACAACCACCTTCTATAAACTGTGAATAAATCATCACAATTCCTTTCGATTTCTTTACTTCAGATAAAATTGTGTGTATTTTTTTACTATAAGTTTTAATTTTTTCTTCTGAAAATATTCTACCAAACTGACTTAGCGTAGCATCTCGATATTGATAATCTTTTTTACTTTTTCCTCGTTTCATTAATCGCATCAATCCATCACTTCCATACATTTTTTCAATAGAGGCAGCTGTAATTTTAGAAACACCTTCCAGTGCTTCAGTTGGATAAACCATGTTTAGTATTTGCAACGGTCCATCAATAATAGTATACTGTATTCCTTCATTTTTCTTTTTTAAAATAGGATTATCCGATTTTAATTTTTCAATAAGAACATTATATGCTTTTTCTTGTATTGTTCCTCCAATGTTTGTAATAAACAAATCTAAATGTTGTATAGGAATATCTATCTTTAAATCATTTATTTGATGAGATGGATAAGACCAACTTTTATTTTTGCTTAATATTTTCAATGATTCATCTCTCCCACTTGTTTCCGGTAAAATGTGGAAAGGAAACATGAATGGATTGTTTCCCTTTACATAACTAAAATATCCCGTGCTTTTTTGTATTAATAACTCTTTGCCTACTTCTTTACCAGATTTATCGACGCGTAAGTTGCCTTTTTTATCAAACAAATCCTTTTCTTTTAACATATACCGACCATCGTTTAAATTCATTAAATTTAACAACCACACAATCTCTCGATGATCATTATACATAGGTGTAGCAGTCAATAATATAAGTTTGGTATTTTTCGCGTATTTAACTAAATTTAAAAAATGCTCGGATGTTCGTTTCATAATATCGCCGGTTCTAATGTTATGAACTTCATCAATTACTATAACACGATTGGAAAATTCACTTTCAATAATTTCAATCTTTGATTTATCCGTTAAATCTTTGTCTGTTAACCGTATTGCTGCTTTTTTTATAATATTTGTAATGTAATTTGAAAACTTTTCATAGCCCATAAACTGGTACCAATTTTTTATAATTTTATTAATTTGCTTAATCACTTTTTCACGAGGAATGTTTTTAGTAAACATAGGGTTTATTTCTTCTATAAACTTATTGCCAGTGCATGCCTTAATATTCCAATACCCATCTATTTTTTCCAGCTTTCTAGGATCAAACAACTGTAATTTATAATTTTCTTGGACGACTGGACTTGCTATAATAACGATTTTTTTATTATATCCCATTAATTTCATATATTTTCTAGTTTCCTCGCATATTGAAATAGAAGAACATGTTTTACCGGTTCCTAATCCATGATATAAAAGCAAACTATTGTATGGTGTTTCAAATGATAAAAAGTTTCTTACAAACTGTTGATGATTGGATAATTCAAAATCAGTTGCTGCACATAATTTATCAGAGATTGCTTCTATATTTTTATAATCTTCTTTGGAATATCCGTTTATTTTTGTAGTTGAAAATTCACGCTTTAATGTTATTTTTTTATTAAAGTCACCTGACTCAATATGTGGATATAGATTTTCTTCCATTATTAATATAATATAATATTAGATTAAACTATTAAAATCATAACATATTATGTCGCAACCATAATATATTATACATCATCGTAGTGTTCTGTTAACACCTCATTTACCTTTTTAAAAATATCAATTAATTCACTATTATACGGTCGTATATGTTTTAAAGCTTTTTCATAAGTCATCCACTTCATATTACTAATTTCAGTTTTCTGAAAATTATGCGAATTATCAAAATCTTTCATATAAGCTAAATAATACTTATGTTTATACGACTTGTAATTTGAACCCATAAATGTTTCTTCGTATGGAATTACATTTAGTATTATGTCTATTTTTGTATGTGATATACCTGTTTCTTCTTCAAATTCTCGTTTACCACAATCTACATCCGATTCATGATATTCCCGCCTTCCCTTTGGAAATCCCCATTCTGGTTCAGTCCATGTAGTTGTGCTTTTTTCAATTAATTGTCGTAGTTTATAATATTCCGAATCATAGTTATTAACACCATCCATGATATGATTAAATTTTGATTTGGAAATCTTACCTTCTGTTGAATATTTTGAATTTACAAAATCACCCCATAACTCATACCATAATTCGTCAAATGATTTAGTTAATAAATTGTTTTTTTCCTGTATTGTCATTTCATCAATTAAATTAATGATATATGATTTAAAATACATGGGATACTTTCCTCTCATAAATTCAATATACCCCAATGTATCCTTTCTACAAATTAATAAATATTCTATTTTATGATTGCGCTTTCTAAAACAAATAATCCCAGAACTAGTGATTGGTTTTTTACACGATCTGAAATGATGTCCCATTTTTCCACAATTAGTACAAAACACATTTTTTATTTGATTTACATTTACTTTATTAACTATATTCATAACTTCTATATGTAAAAATAAAATTATTTTTATATCATTTCCTATATAAATGAGTTTTAATAAGGAAGTATGGATGCCTTATATTCATTTTACAATGCAGACAATCGCTTTAAATTATCCAAATCATCCAAATGATGTTGCGAAAAAAAAATATTATGATTTTATTCAAAACTTACCACTTTTTATACCAATGAAGCCATTTGGCAACGATTTCATTAAATTAATAGATGATTATCCAGTGACACCTTATTTAGATTCTAGATTGTCGTTTATGAAATGGGTTAACTACATATTTAATAAAATATACAAACAAAACAATATGAAAACAGACGATTTACAAACTGCTTTAGAAAAATATTATGATAAATATAAACCTTCCAAAGAACAAGACAAAGATTATTACAAACTAAAAAAGAAAATGATACAAATAGGTGTTGTATTAAGTGTAATTGCCGTGATTACTTATTTGTATAAAAAGTAAACTATTCTAATTTAATTAATTTTGGGTATGATTCATGTTTATGATTCATGTTTATGATTCATGTTTATGATTCATGTTTATGGTTATGTTTATATTTATATTTATATTTATATTTATATAATGGGAATAGAAAAATGGGTTTTTATTTTAACCATTTTATTAATAGTTGATACTTATCATGATGGGGCTTATTCTAAATGGTTTTTAACACAGAAAAAATATTTTAAAATTGCCAGTATTGGGTTTATTGGGTTAAGTTTGTATGTTTTTATTAAAAAATATCCGATTTCTTCACAAAAATTACTATTGCACGGCTCCAATGTAATTCGATATTTACCAATCGATCATAACACACGAGATATGATTACCCCTATATTTGATTTAACGAATTCCAATAAAATAATTGAAAATTTAACAAGCACACCACAACAAAAGCGAATGATAAACTCTGGGTTTGGAACTAATAAACGCAGTGTAAGTGAAACTAAGAAAAAATATGTAGCATCACAGCAAAATTGGATGTGTCAATATTGTGGAGAACAATTAGATGCAACATTTGAGGTAGATCACCAGGTTGATTTACAATATGGTGGCTCAAATCATGTAAGTAATTTAGCGGCGGTGTGTAGAAAATGCCACGCACAAAAAGGTATGATGAATAAGTTACAGTGAACCGGTATTTTATATATTATTTAATATAAATAATATATAAAATATATAAATACAATGTCTAGTAATAATGATAAAAAATATAATGAAATGATGAAAAATGAAGAAAAACTACAACAAAAAAAAACTACAGGTATTATTGTAGGTGTTATATCGGGCGTTGTTTTGCTTGTTCTTTTATATAGATATGGTTTTTCAACAGTAAAAAATAAACTATTTGAAACAATTCAAAGAGTGTGGAATTTTTTAGAAATTGTAATAAAAAGTATTCCAGGAAAGATTCGTGAAAAACTACACACTACTAATAGATTAACTTCTGTTATGGCACTTTTTGCTTTAACCGTGGGTGGATTTTTAATTTACACAATTGTAAATATGGCAAATAACCCGTATAGTGAATGGAATACACCCGCAATGTGGACAATAGGAATATTAAGTGTATTGGTTGGTATATTTTTTAGAATACGATATACAAATTCAGAAAAGTTTACTGGTGACAGTAGCACATTTGGTAGCCAACTCAACAGTATATTAGAGATAATTAAAAGCAACTCTAAGACTGCTGCAGTTATATCGTCAATTATACTGGCAATTATAATATTTGCGTTGATTACATTATCAAGTGATAAGGCATTTATAACTTCATCTTCGTTTGTATTTGGATTTATATTGATAGGAATAATGTTCGCAGCATACGCACTTATAACAAATAGTGAATTTTACGAAAAAATAAAACAATTTCAACCATTCCACTTGATATTTAATTTGATATTTATTATCCCATGTATTGTTGTTCCTATTATAAATACAATATCTCAGCAAATTAAAAACACTCCTTATTTTGTTTATATTGTATTACTGATTGAAATCGCAATTATTGCTTTGTATTTTTTAATTCCATTTACAGAACGACGGTTTTACTTTAGTTTAAGTAATAAAAAAACAAATAGCGAAGACTTAAACGAAATATTAGAAATGAATCGTAAAGAAAAAGAACGACTAACAAGTAGTGTGTTTAATTTAAAAAAAGGTTTATTTAAAAGATCGTCTCGTCCAAATGTTAAATTTATGAATGCACAAGGTGTAAATGATACTTGGGAAGAATTGTTTAGGTTGTATAGTGAAAATGAATCAAATGAAGTTGTAAAAAGTCGTTTAATAGAACTAGAATTATGCACTAATGATCCATCTACTGATTGCGACGAACACATTGAATATATAAAAACTACACAGAAAGCAATCATAGAATTAGAACAAAAAATAAAAACTATTAAAACAGAAATAGCTCCAGAAGAAGATTTGGGCTTGGCTGGTGAAGGCGATGATTATGATATAAAAGAAATAAAAGACGGTATTGTGTTAAAAATGGCGCCCGTTTCTTTAAAAACCGTTACTACACCAACCACAATGGAATCTGTTAATTTATTTACCAACGTGGCCAATCAACCTAATTATTCATATAGTTTATCGTTTTGGATATTTATGCACGCGCAATTAGGCAGTGTTAAGGAATGTAATAATGTAATTGATTTTGATGGGCGACCTCAAATACTTTATTGTCCGGTATATAAAAAAATACCTGTAAATTCAGTTGTTAAATATATGCCACCAACAACAACAAGCGCGAAACCAAAAGCAATCGATGCGACAGTTGTTAAAGTTACACAATTAGGAAATAGAACCTACATTTACGATTTGCAAGATGTTATTAAAACAGACGATGAAGGTAAATTAATCAAATATATAAACATACACGACTCGAAAATTAAGTATGATTATCCATATAGTGTTTTAAAATTAAAATTAGGAAGTGATCCAAAAACCAGCAAAGAATACGTTATGCCTAATTTAAAAATGCAAAAATGGAACAATATTGTAATAAACTTTATAGACGGAACATATGATTTGTTTGTAAACGGTACTCTTGTGAATAGTTTTCAAGGAGTGATGGAAGAATTTGAGTATAAATCAATAAATATAGGAGAAGATGGTGGCTCAAGTGGTGGTATAGCAAATATTGTTTACTATAAAAACTATTTAACAAAACATAAAATATTAACAAATTACAATTTATTAAAAAATAAAAACCCACCCGTTATAGGTGATTTGCTAAAATATTAAATTTACAACTATTAATTATAATTTACAACTATTAATTATAAATTACAACTATTAATTATAAATTACAACTATTAATTATAAATTACAACTATTAATTATAAATTACAACTATTAATTATAATTTTCTAACTATTAATTATATTATGGACATCAAAAAAATCATTTTTGGAGCAGTTATACTAGTAATATTATATATATTTTACACAACGGTATTTTCAGATAAAAGTAAAAGTAGTTTGGTTAAAATGCATAGCGCATTAGACAATGAAGACACTATACAACACACCAGTTTATATGGAAGTGGAAGCACCGACTATACTTATAGTTTTTGGATTTACATAAATGATTATAATCAAAACTATGGCGAAAAAAAGATGATATTAGAGCGTAAATATTCGCAGACCGCCCAAGGTGTATATTATTTTCCGCAAATATATTTAGGAGAAAATCAAAATGATATTCATTTTAAAATATCAAAACCTGGTGCACCAGTAACCGCTCCATCAGAAGAAGAGTGCGGTAAGAAGAATATGGATTTTGATGTTCCGAGTAGCAAGTGTGTAATTCGTCATCATGAAATTGTGGTTCAAAATATCCCATTGCAAAAATGGAGTCATGTTATCATGACTAAATCTGGTTCAACTATTGACATTTACATTGATGGTAAATTAGTTAAAACAAGTATAATGGATGGCACCGCACATAAACCGGATGCAGATGCACCTATTACTTTAACGGGAAAAATAGAAGAAACAACTGCAACAACACCAACAACAACAAAAGGGTTTGCTGGATATTTATCGAAGGTATTATATCAAGCCGGAGCAGTAAATACCCGAGAAGCATACCAAATGTATAAAGAAGGCTATGGTCAAGGTGGAATTGGAAGTTTTTTCAACCGTTTTAAACTAAAATTTGCTTTTATGCAAGACAATCAAGAAAAAAGTAGTTTCATTTTATAAGTAGTAGTTTGCTTTCTATGATAATTTTATAATTAATTTATAATTAATTTATATAATTAATGTGGCTATTAATATCGACGATTTTAATTAGTTTAATTTATGTGAAGGCGGGTTTTAGTAAAATCAACAACTTCACACGAACTGTTAAAGGATTAAAAGAAATGTTTCCTGTAAAAACATTGCCAAATAAATTTTATGAATTAGCAATTTTATTAGTTATTATAATCGAAATTGTAGCGCCATTGATATTAATATTATCTAATTTTGTTCCAGTATTATTTAATGCTGCTCGTATTGCTATTTATTCTTTAATTATTTTTACTATTTTGGCAACACTTTTATATCACAGCAAGGAAGGTTTAATGAAACTAATATTTGATAAAAATTTAGCGATAATAGGTGGCTTAATGGCAATGTCTACTTTGTATTAATTTATTATTATCTTTATTTCTTATAATACTATATAAATATGAATACGAATCCTCCAAACCCAATGCAAAATATAAATATAGGCCAACAAATGGAACGAGCTAGAGACGCCGCACAAAATACAGGAGAAGCGGTTGCGCAAACCTTTACATCGGTTACTGGAAATTTAAAACAAACAACCGATGATTTATTTGATTCATTTAGAAATAATAGATATGTATCTGGAACCGCTGATTTTCTAGAATCTAATTCAGCCATAGCGAAAATCGCTTTTTTACTTATGATTTTAATATTATTTACTTTTGTTTTAAGATTAGGCACCACATTACTTCAACGCATATATTCTCCTTCCCCTGATCCATTTTTAATTAAAGGTATGAAAAGAGGTAATCAACCGTCAATGATACTACAAAACACAAAGTTTGATGAATCAATTACATTAATGCGATCTAAAAACGAAGATGGAGGTGTTGAATTTACTTGGAATACTTGGTTGTTTTTAGAGACGGTCGATGACAAGTATCAAAACATATTTCACAAGGGAGATAAAAATGCCACACCTGATAACATTGATAATATTATAAATAATGGACCAGGTGTATATGTTCGCAAAAACAACGACCAAGCTGAATTAAGAATTTTAATGAGCACATTTGATAATCCTAGAGGAGCAGACATCTCAATTCCTAACATTCCTATTCAAAAATGGTTAAATTTAACAATCCGCGTTAAACATAAGCACCTGGACATTTATATTAACAATAATATTGTTCATAGACATATATTTGAAGGTTCTCCACCAAAGCAAAATTATGGTAATGTATATGTGTCATCGCAAGGTGGATTTAGTGGGTTAATATCAAATCTTCGCTATTTTAGTCGTGCAATTACAGGTATTGAAGTTGGAAATATTGTAAAACAAGGACCCAATCTTCAATCGGCCGGTGACGATGCTTTAGCTACAAATCCTCCATACCTTTCTATGCGTTGGTATTTACCCAACTATGAAAATAGAAATTAAACATGAAAAATAAAACCATATAATTGATTTAAATATTCACAAATATATATATTTATGAATATTTCGTTTCGTTTTTTTGATAAGGAATCATGGAGTATTTATGGTGTTCATAAAACTTTTTTGATATTGATGTTTTTTATTTTATTAAAAGTAAACCTTACCCCTACTATTTTAATATTCATGTCATTATTGGCAATGATGGAAGGTCAATTATTTGATAAAATTATATTTACTGGATTTTTAAATTTACTTGTTTACCGTGGTTCATATGAGTGGATATATGAAAGTATATTGTTTGTTATATCTATTATAGCAATCCACTTTGTTCCCCAAAATAACATGTTTCAACACATGTTTGAAAAAAGCATATTATTATTATGGGTAAATAGAATCGCGTCTTTTCTATGGATGAGTTATATATTATATAAAATAATATACTTGTTTATCAAATAATGTCAATCGCTAGTATGTTAATAAACAACAAAATAGAAAATAATAAGCCAATCGATACTTTAAATATAAAGGTAGATAGTTTAAGTAAAACAGTAGATAATTTACAACAATCAGTAAATGATTTACATAGTAAAGTTGATAAAATGATAGAATTGTTGCAGGTCGATATTAAGGATGATTGTCAAAAAATGGCAGAACATATAGATTTTATTGAAAATGTATATGATAATGTTAAAAATCCACTGGGATATTTATGTAATACAGTAAAAAAGTTTACAGGAGGTAGTACACAATACACTTTGGAAAGCAATAATTATAATTTATTAAACGATGATGTTGAATATAATAGTGATTTTAGCGATGATGAAGGAGACGGTGTTTTAACCTGATTAAATAATACCTTTATAATTTATACTTTTTATTATAAATTATATCTTAATAAGTTAATTATTAGTTAATTATTAGTTAATTATTAGTTAATTATTAGTTAATTATTAGTTAATTATTCGTTATTTTTTAAATATGGATTGATGCATACATCCATGGTAGGAAATACTTTACCAGACTCACACACATCATCTTTGCTTGTTTCAACACATCTACGGTTTCCATTTTCACTTCCAATATAGCAAAATGCATTATTTCTAGTTGCCATATCAGTATCGACAGCACTTACTTTACTGCTATAAAATTGGTTGTTTTGCGATTTATTTAAGCGTCTTTTTATTTGCTGTTCGGGTAAATTAATTACTTGTAATGCGGTTCCTTCTGCTACATCTAAAGCAACATCTCCGCCTTGTTTTGTTGTAGAAATCAACGACTTTGTTCCTTCTGCTCCCCTCAACAATGATATACCTAAATATTTACCAAAAATATCCGTACCGTCGGATAAATAAGTAAAAATATTAAGACCCATCAGTGCTAAAAACAAAACAGCAAATATAATTTTAACATAAAACCAAGCGTTGCCTCCAGATGAGCCACTCATGCGTTGATTAAATGGTTCACTATCGGTTAATGATGGTGTGATTGTATCGCTAATATTGCTTTCCATATACAAATAGGTCATATAAAATAAATAAACTTATAACAAATATGATATTAATAACAAATATGGTGTGCTTTCACCATATTTGTTATTTGTAAGTTGGTTTATTAATAAGTTAATAATTTTATGTGTTTGCTTAATTAACAACCGCATTTGTCATCGGCTTTGCTAACAATCAAACGCATTATGTATGGGCTTTTACCGACGCGCGTAGGGACTCCCGATTTCATGTTTCCACCCGTGGTTCCATCATCTGCGCGCATTGCTCGAAAATATCTTGGTCTGTATGAAGGCATTATATACTAAATAAATATATTATTTTTAGCTTCTGGGAATTAAATTTGTTAAACTATTCATTTTTTCCAATCGTTCTATTGTTTTTTCTAAATTACCCGAGTTATAACTGTTATTAAATAAATAATCGGTATTGGGTGTGATTTCATTTACTTTTATTTGCTTGTAAATTACATTAATTTTCTTTTTAATTTGTTCTATTAATTCAGAGTTGTTGATTATTTTAACAGAGTTGTCGACATATTCGGTTAACAAAGCAACACAATAAAATATTAAATATTTTCGTTTTTTTTTAGCGCCACTAGAATAACGCAAACAAAATAATTTATTTATAGCATTAATTATTTTAACAATTCCTTTATTTCTACTTTTGGCTTCTTCCATAATTAAATCCCATATAATCCAAACAATATCTTTTTGAAACTGTGGAGCGACACTATATGTTCTTCTTGCACCAAAAAACACTAAATTATTTTCTTTTTTTGATAATGTTTCAAATCCAAGTAGCCATTCAATCCAATAAATGCTTTTCGTCATGTTTTTGATATTGTTTTTCATATTAAACGCCAATTCATTAAGTGCTATAAACATTTCTTTTGGATCTTCATTGTGAAACCCATTTTTAGCATATTCTAAACTATCTGCTTCTAACTTGTATGAAATACGCAATATATTGTATTCTTCTTGGGGTATTTTTGGCACATCAAATGAGTTTTTTTTTCTAGACAAACACATAACACACATTATTTCTGCAAATAGTTCTCTTATTTTTAAATTATTACGCATTTTAATTTCGTTGTCTAAATACCCGTTATTTAGCATTTCTTTAAAGTAGTTAAGTCTTAGCTCTAAATAAATAGACAGTTTAGGATTACCGATGTGAATATGCTTACCTAATAATAATAAAATAATCTCCCATAAATCGACAAAATGACCGCTACATATATATTCAGCACTCCAATAACAGGATTCTTCTAATTTATTATATAAAATAGCATTTATCAATTGTTTTTTTACTTCTGTTTTTTTAAATTGTGAAAATGTTATACCTGAAAACTCTTTTTGTGTTCTTTTATCATTAATATCATATTTGTTCATTAATAATTACATTTCATATAAAAAAAATGCCAATAATACATATATGACAACTTCATTTACAGCATTTTTCAATAAATTATTTAAAAGTTTAAAAAAGATTCCTAAATTATTTATTAAGTTACCGTTGATACAGAAATTATTAGTGTTGTTAATAATTGCATTTGTGATAACAAGTTATACTTTTAATAAAAAGGAAGGGTTTGAACAAAGTGCTGATTTTATAGTGAAAAAAGGCAACGATGTATATGATGATTTTTATAGTTCTATTTACGATGATTTAGTATATGATGAAATAAAAAATGATTACGAAGTAGTTAATTTAAAACGAGTTGGTAAAATAAATGAAGATTCTGTTGTGATTGATGTTGGTTGTGGAAGAGGGCATCATGTAAGTCATTATAGTCAGCAAGGTATAGAAGCCACTGGGTTGGATATATCTCCCAGTATGATTAAATTAGCTAAACAAGAATATCCAGAATGTAACTTTAAGTTGGGGGACGCATTGGATTCTTCTAATTTTCAACATAATGGTGCCAGTCATATTTTGTGTTTATACTTTACCATTTATAGTATGGAAGATAAAGCGCGGTTTTTTAAGAATTGTTTTGATTGGTTACAACCAGGCGGTATGCTAGTAGTTCATATGGTAAATAGAGATATGTTTGACCCAATCATTAATTCGGCGAACCCACTTACATTGGTAAATGCACAAAAATATGCTAAAAAACGTCTCACTAAGTCGGTAGTAAAATTCAAGGATTTCTTGTATAAAGCCAGCTATGTTTCAGATAATGATAATGACATGGCTTATTTTTATGAAACATTTAAAGATGATGCTACTAAAAATACCAGAAAAAACGAGCATAATTTATATATGGATTCGCAGCGTGATATTTTAGCATCAGCAAAGTCTGTTGGGTTTATAATGCATTCTAAAATAGATATGGTAAGTTGTCAATATGAATATCAGTATTTATATTTCTTACAAAAACCGGAATAATTTAATTATTTAACTTTGTATGTTATTTAATTATTTTGTTTTTGTTAGTCATCTTCGACATCTTCGACATCTTCGTTATTACTTTTACTACAATTGTTGTGGTTATTTGATTTTGTGCGTGTTTGTGTGCGCGGTTGTGTGCGTGTTTGTGTACGTGTTTGTGTGCGCGTTTGTGTTTCGTTATATCGTTTAACGGGAGTTCTTATCCGTTTAGTTCTTCTGTGTTCAGGTGTTAACAGCATATTTAAATAATATTTGGATAGTAGTTATAGTGGTAATCTATTGTGTTTTAATTATTAATAAAATAATTAAAACACTTCAATTTATTTACATTCCATTAGATTCGTCCTCTCTCCCAAAATTAAATAAAAATAAAAATAAAAGTAAATTACTCATATAACAAATGGATTTGTTTTTAACTATAAAACATATTATAACGTTCTTTATACTTTTGTATGTGTTATTTATAATTTACTTTAAACTTTGTAACCCATTTTGGTCCAACCAACCTATTTTTTATTATCACGATGTTAAAAACATATTTTTTCCACAAGGGATTATTGAAACATCTCTCCCCAATTGTGTAAATAAAGTAAATAATTCTATTGATTTTAAAAATTCGGAATCACTATCTGAAAAGGAAATTACAAATTTAACATTATTATTAAATAATCATTTCATGACAGAACCACATGAAAAATACATTCCATCTAGCGATTTTATAATGGACCATCTTGTTTGCAAAAACATACCGTCAAATGTATCGCTTTATTATGAAAAAGTATATGGAGATTTGATAGGACTTATGACATGTGCTAGTAAAACAATGTATGTTAAAGACACCCAAATAAACATTGGATATATTGATAATTTGTGTGTAAATAAAAAGCATAGAGGTAAAAATATTGCTGGTAAATTAATAGAAAATCATTATGTTAGGGAGAGATACTTGAAAAAATTAGATGTGTTTTTCTTTAAACATGAGGGAACATCAAGACCATTTGTTCCTCTTACAATTTACAATTGCTATTTTTACGATTTAAATCTATTTCCTAAAATACACCTTACACAGCGTAAACTAAATACTGTATTAATTGGCGAAAGCACCTTATCAATATTTTATGATTTATATAACTATTTAACAACAAATTTAAAGAAATCAAAAAATAGATTTACTTGTTTAATAATGGACGAGTATAAGCATATGTCTTATTTAATAAAAAAACAGCATATATTTGTGTTTGCTTTAATGGAAGAACAAACAGCCAAGGCTTATTATTTTTTTAGAAACAATCACACTACATATGACGGAGAATTATCTATAGAATGTTTTGCGTGTATTAAAGTAAACGCGACGCTTAAAGATAACAGCAACAGCAACAACCACAACATAGAAAATGATAAATTTAAACTGGGGTTTTATTTAGCGATTGATCATTTAAAAACAATCGATAAATATAAGGTTTTACTTTTAGAATCAATAGCAGACACTTCTACACTAATTAAAAATATTGATATACAGCCATACACTTATTCTAAATACTATTATTATTTATACAATTATGCTATGAAACCGGTTTCAAGTAAAAATATTGTAATTATTTAATTATTTAATTAGCGGGTTAATTGATTATTTGGTTATTTGATGATGCTAGATGCTACCATTTACTATTTATCTAGTGTATTTTCCGGCTTTTGCAAAACTGTCTACTACAAAAATAACAAATACTCCTAAAAACATATATAAAATCAGTTCTTCTGTTACCGTATTTGTTTTTTCATCTTTGTTTTCCTCTAACAAATGAATCATATAATTTAGTTTTTTCATTAAATCATCTTTACTACCGTGAACATTTGCATTATTACTTGCTGTGTCATAATAAGGTAAGTAATTATTGTAATATTGTTTTATCTTTTCTTCAGAAACATTAATATTATTAAAAGCCTCTGGGGATACAGAGGCATCTACATCGTCTTCTTTTTTATCATTTGGGAGAGATGTTAATTCTGGATTAGGTGGAGGAGCAAAATCTGCTAAACTATCGTCGTCTTCTTCCTCTGTTTTAGAATGATCCATAGAATTTAGGAATTCCATCACCTTTTTACTTGGCGTTGCCTTTCTTTTAATTGTTTTATTTCGCCTTTTTTTATTTACTTCTTCATTATTATCATTATTAGACATAAATTCTGAAAATCCTAATTGACTTGCCATACTTATAAAAAAAAGAGATAATTTTTTATTTGTTTTTATTTATATATAATGAAAAAATATACAAATTTAGTTTTACTATCTTTATTGGCTGCTTTGCTATATAAAACACCTCAATTCTTAATAGAAAGCGTATCCAGTCAAATGGGAAAACTCGCGTGGGTATCTATTATTGCTATTTCTAACTACATGCTTGATTCTGTAGCAGCAATTATTTTAGCAGTTATTATGATTACCTTATTACATCAATCTGCTGTAGAAGGTTTTGAAGGTAAAGAAAAGAAATCCAAAAAAGAAAAAACAAAGGAAAAGGAAATTGAAGAAATGGAAACTATGGAAAAAGAAAAAGAAGACGCCGATAAAGAAATGGAAACCGATGATGAAACGGAAGATGAAGAAGAAGATGATGAAAGTAAAAAAGATGAAGAAGACGATGAAACCGGTAAAGAAGGGTTTGAAGTATTATCATCGACGAAAAAGAAATGCACAAAATATAATAAAGAAGGGTTTTCTGGGTTTACTGAATTACTTAAAAAATTGAAAATCCCTGTTACCAATACAAACACTACTGATTTAGATAGAGAAATTAAAGCATCGGCAGAGCGATCTACTTTAAAATCCACTATGGAATATGCTTAATTATACTATTCCTAAATAAATAACAAAAATTACATAACAAAAATTACATAACAAAAATTACATAACAAAAATTACATAACAAAAATTACATAACAAAAATTACATAACAAAATAGCAACTATTAATTATTAATTGTAAGTTAATGTAAAACATTTTATCAAACTATATTAAATAAGATGTTTGAAAATATAAATAAACATTTAGCATCACTAAACAATAGCAAGTTTTTCGCTGGTTTAGTAATGATTATGCTTAATATTGGTTCAAAATATATTACAATAGAATTAAGTAAGACGCAAGAAGAATATTTAAAAAACCATGTTGCTAGACAGATATTAATATTTTCCATTTCTTGGATGGGAACACGAGATATTTTAATGTCTTTAGGACTTACTGCGATTTTCATTGTATTAACTAATTTTTTATTTAATGAAAATAGTAAGTTTTGCGTTATACCAATGGAATATAGAAAATATAAAGATGTTCTTGATTTAAATGGCGATGGTGTTGTTACACCCGATGAAATTAAAAAAGCAGAAGAAATATTAAGTAAAGCAAAACAGCAGCAAAACAATACATCAATGTTGAAAACCATGAACCAATTTAAAATGGATATAGTTTAAATTAATAACAATATTAATTATATTTAAGTTAAATAATCTAACTAAAATATAACTAAAATATAACTATGACAACTACAGGTACAAGTAAGAGCAATGATTTTTTAAAACAAAGCACTGATATTGAATTAGTCAATGTTAAAGATAATAAGGATGTTATCTATGGAACTATAACAGGTATTGAGAGGTCATCGATACAATCTGCCAAATACAACGAAAAAATATTAAGCGAATTAATACACGATGAATTTGAAAAAAAACTAATGACAGATAGAAAAAAATCATTGCAAATAGATGCCGAACGTTTTAAAAAATTAAAAGAAGGCGACAGAGTGTTAGTTTTTGAAGATAATATTAATTACGGCAACGAAATGTATATATATACAACCGGCTCCGATAATTCGTATTCGGGGAAAGACAATTCTTATAAAAACAAATTTACATCTAGCGCAAGTGTAAAGGGTAATGATTATTACAACAGAAATAACCGTACGGCTAATTACACACCGATATTATATCAAGGAACCATTTTGAAAAAAGGCACGCAAACTTCTAAAGATGGTGAAAATTTGGAGTTTATTAGAATACAACTAGATGATTATACTACAGCAAAACATTATTATAATGATGGAAACTTTTTTAATGCTGCAGGTGGTAAAACCCCCTTTCAGGTTAGAAAATTAGATGAAACAGCAGACATTGATTTTATGATGATTCAAATTTATGATAAAAAAAACAAAATTACAATCAATGTGCAAATTAATGAAATAAAGAGAGATAAAAATGATGATATTATCTTATCATATGAAGATAAAAAATACAAAATAAACAATATTCATTCGTCGACTGCAAGGGCAAAAATAAACGAGATAAAAGAACAAATAGAACAATCAAAGGCAAAAATGGAATTAGGTAAATTAAAATACAAACTACGATGGAATTATAAAACCAACTATTCCGGTTCAAAATACTTTCCTTTAAAGGTTTCAAATATAAAATTATTATCTGAGTCAGAAAAATATTCTCAAATTGACAAATATACGGATTTAAAAGAAGGGGACATTGTAAAATACAATGACTCCTCACATAAAAATTACGGATTATTAGCAAAAGTAGTAAGTATTGGTGAAGATACTAGAGATGCAAGAAAATATTATGAAACACGAAAAGTATATACAATTACATTTGAACCATTTGAAAGTTATATTCCAACGGCTGAATTAAAACAGTATAAAAGAAAATATCAAAACATGGAAAAAAGTATTGCTAATGTATCCGCAAGTAAGCTATTGAAATTTAGATTTGTGGAAGTATTTTATTATGAAAAAGATGTTTTTGATACAGCAAAAGATGCCGATAAAAAAAGGGGGGGCGCAGTGGATAATAAGAAAGAGACAGCAACCGATGAAACACCATCTAAATTAAACAAATTAAATGATTTTATTGTAAAAAACACACTTGATACCCTTAAAAAAAACGCGCGTTTTATTCCAGATTATGTTCTTGGAAAACATCAACCCGAATCTAAAACAGATTTAAATAAACTTATAAAGCCAAATAACAAAAACGCATACATTATATATCATACTCCTTCTATTAAAAAGCGACCAAATGGTTTGTTTTTTGATTACGCAGAAAGGAAAGAACGCGGAGTTATTGGATACGAAATAAATATATATGTAGATTTGACGCTATTACAATCAAAAGTAATAACACAAGAAGAATGGGATAACAAAACACTAACTGAAAAACTAGGTAATATCTTTTTAGATAAAATAAAGAATAGTGAAGTGGGGGTTTTTAATTGTCCTAATAGATGGGATAAACTTAAAAATATAATGGGTAATATTAAGCAAGGCATTTGGTTTTCAGATATAGAGTCTTCAGAACCCAATTTAATTAAACAATCATTTAAAAAAAATTCAGAAAAAATAAGTGGTCTTAAAAATGAATTAACAAAACAAGAAAAAGGTAAAAAAGAGTTAGAGCAAGAAATAAAGGAAGCGCAAAAATCATCTGATATAGAAAAATTGCAAACATCACAAGAAGGTTTACAAGCAATCGACACAAAAATTAAAGAAACACAAAGAGAAATAATACAATTAGAAGCGTTAACCTCATATAAGGGTGGTATGAAACGCACATATACAAAAAAAGCACGAAAAACAAGAAAGAAAACGAAACCACTCAATAAATACATTAAAGTAAGGCCAAGAAAAACAAGAAAATGTTTAAAACTCCCACTATAATTATATTGAAATACATAATATAATTATATTTTTATATAGAATCGCATAATAACAGTTGGTTTTTATTATTTGTGTTTGTATGTGTGTTTGTATCTATATCTTCAATAGTCAGTTTGTTATTTGAAATAATTTGTTCTAATTGAGCCACACGCTCTTCTAATTTTTTTATATGTTCTTCATCATGTTTTACTTTATTATCTAAATGATTAATGTTGATATCATAATACCAATTATAAACAAACGATGCGCTGTTGTATGTTATTTTTGATACATGATATACAACATCCATCGCTTCATAAACAAGCAATCCTAATACCATGATATATAAATATTTATAGATATTATTTAAATAATTATGTTTAAATGCCCAAATCAACTACATTTCTCTCGGATTTCTTACGCTTGCTTTTCACCATTTTACGGTTTCTTGAAGATAAATCAGTTGATTGTATTTCTTCTAACTCTTGAAGACTAATTGTGCTACCCTCCTTTTTCCCATCATTAATATTAATGGTTTTTGTTTTTAATCCAGCCAATATATCTTTTAAATCACCCGGACCCTTCATTTCTGCACGAGCATTTCCATAGTTAGAATCCATATTTTCAGCATCATTAAAATCTAAATTACCTCTCGCAGCATCAATATCTGGTCTTGACGACATCGAAATGGTTTTGCTTTGTCGAGGAGGGTTATTTTTCATTTCTTGACTAGGACCGGGTGGAGAACCACGAGGGGGAACAACAGGAGGAGGTGGCATACTATTGTTATTACCGCCTCGTGCGAAATCAGACATAAAATTGCCAAATCCCGGATTGGATTCACCCATCGTATTAACTGCTGCTTGCGTAAATTGCTGCATCAATTCCGGATTTTGTCTCATAATATCGTCCATTCCAGGCATCGATGATTTAAACATAGTGTTTGTCATGTGCAACATCAAACCGCTTCCTCCCAACATAAATAATAGTTTCAATTCAGGAGCAACCTTGGTTTTACCACCATATTTTTCATGCAGCTCTCCAAATACCTCATCATATTCATCCATATTTTCATTAACGGCTTCCGACCAACCATCCAATTTTAAATCAAACGGATCAAATTTATTATTTAAAAACTCAATACCAGATACACACGCCATCAACATCTTGGCTTGAAACTTTTTACTATTGTCTTTTTCTCTTTCTGATTTAATCATTTCATACTCACCTTTCATTTCATCTAAATTATTTTCCATAGAATACTTTTTACTTAAAGTGATGCCTTTTTTCTCTAATGATTCCAACTTTCTTAAATAATTAAACTTTTCTTTTAATAGTTCTTTTCCGGTTAGTTTTGGTTGACTAGGAACTTTTACATCTGGATTTACCGGAATCTCTGTGAAACTTTTAAAACCATCCGACGACTCGGTTTTACCTAAATTACCAATCAAAGAAGGTGCTCCTTCATTTGATTTACCACCGATATCAAATGAGTCATCAATATTTAATTTTAAAGAAGGTTCATCCGACAAATTACTAGCACTATTTAACATAAAATCATCCCTTGTAATGGAATATGATCCAGATGGTTTATCGCTAATATCAATATCATTTAAATCATCTATTTCAGAAAGGGTAATATTTGCTTTTGGTTCTCCTGATTTATTTTGCTTACTAGGATTCATTAACATTTCCACACCCGGTCCAAAATTTACCGATTTTTGACCACCACCAGCACCAATAGATACCGGTTCTATTAAAGGTCTATCACTTGATTCTTCAGATAGTTTTAATTCAATACTCATTTATGTTGTAAATAGAACTTTTAATTTTAAGTAGTCCGCACTATAATTTAATTAAAAATAATTAAATTAAATTATTTTTAACTATTTTTAGATTTACTTAACCGCATCTTAAATTTACTTAACCTTACTTTTATTTAACTGACACATATACCATTTGCATTGTAGATAACAATCTGCTAAATCATCTTTTTTACTATGTTTATTAAAATGTTCGCACCAGTTGTTAATCATCGCATTTTCATTTAAATCGGATAATGTGTATTTAATACTTGCTTGTTTACGCTCTTTATAGCACATTTTTTTTCCGGCACCCAATATTTGGTTTAATTTATTAGAAGAGTTGATCATTTCAATATTTTGAATGTTGTTTTCAATAAAGTGTTGTGTAATCATTCCTTGAAGCATTTTCATTCTTAATGCTAAAGGTCCTATTTGATTTTCAATAATAACACAATCTATTTCTTGATAATTAAATATGTTTGAAAACTTTTCCTTTAAAGAAATTCCATATTCTACTAAACTTATTGATGTTGTTTTTTTCATAACAATAGGTATCAAAAAGTTATTTAATAATTCTTTTTTAATACAATCCAATAACAATGTTTTTGTTATTTTTTTTACAGGTTGATTTTCATCGCTTGAATCGACTAATGGTATGTTATATTTTTTCACTAAATGTTTTAATTCAGATACTAACTTTTTATCTATTTTTTTAATATTGAGTTCATCACTTGGTATATTATATTCGCTTTGTTTTGCATGCGTTTTACAATAATATGTAGTGTTTTTAAAATAAGTAGCCTTTTTCCCACATACTTTACCATTTTTCTTTAAACATTTACAGATATACTTATCCGAATCTGTTAAATCCACTACATTCCAGTCCAATATTGAATAATCACCCGGATTATTTGTAGATGTATATGTAGATGTATATGTAGATGTAGATGTATGACTACCTATTTCATTTACTGTGTCCTTTTTTTCGATATAACAATATGCTAAATTTTTCATACCAACATCAATACTAATTATTTTCATTTTATTATAATTTTATATTACTTTAAAATCATAATAATGTTAAATGTTATTTTAATATTTATTACTTGTTTGCTTACTTGCTCGCATCTTTAATAATTCTTCTTGTGTAACAAATTCAGCGGTTTGCTTACTTTCTAACTGATTACGTGTTAAATATAAGTTTTTTAAATCAGAAGTTTCATATCCCATGGGTTGATGTTTATCTGACATACTTTTAAATAAGTATTTATCGTGATTAACATTGTTTGTAAATGATTTAACATTTGAACACATTTGCGCGGAATCCATATTTTGCGACATTACATCTAAACCATTATTAATTAAATATTGTCTGTAATCATAGTTATTATCGATTCCGACATTTTTTACAATAGAATTATTTATATCACAAGCAGTTTCGTGCTCAGTATACACTCGTCCATCGCTCATCATAGCAGGAAAATCAGAATAAATATTATTTGAACCTTTATAACATGTGCTCCAACTCATATTAATATATATATTATTATATTTTATTAAGTATAATAATATTTTGATAAAAATAAATTATTGATATTATTTACTTTAATAGTGCTATTAGTTCGTGCTTTTTCTTTCCTTTTATATCAAATCCTTTATCTTCACATAGTTTTTTTAATTCTAGTTTACCCATTTTAGAAAAATCAATGGCTTCTTCGACGTCTAAATTATTTTCATCTTCATCGTCTTCTTCACTTTCTTCTTCACTTTCTTCTTCTAAATCATCCATATCATCTAGCCCATCGACTTCTTTAATTTCTGGAGACACATCATGTAAATTTACTACCTCTCCTTTAATATCACTAACACTTAAATCATGATGTTGCAACACCAAATGAGCCTGCATAAAAACACCAGTTTCATCACCTACACCATCTCCGGTTTCAAGTGTTAATGTTTGAGTTGTTTCTTCATCATCCACATCATCATCTTCTTCACTACTACCTTCTTCTTCGCTTTCACTACCTTCATCATCTTCTTCTGCATCCGATACTACAATTTTTTGACCGGTATTTCCACCCAATTGTGCTTGAACTAATTGAGAACGCTGATCATATAATTGTATAACTTCAATTAAACGGTCAACTTTACTTTCAACATTATTAATTCTGTTTTTTACATATAAATAAACTAATACTATTGAACATAACGATACTCCTAATGTTAACACATTTCCTTTGCTAAACATATATTTAATATCATTAAATATATTTAAACATCATTTTTAACGAATGTTATTTTATTTTTGATATATTAAAACCGGAACATGTAATTTAATAAATTATTGATTATTCGTGTAACCTTATTGATTATATAGAATCCAATATTGTTTTTGCTGTATTAATAATAACTTCCGGATAATTAAGTTGTTTTAAAACCAATATGCCACCTTTAATATGAGAAGTTCCTAAAATTAATTTGTAAAAATAAGTAAGGGTATCTTGTTTTTGATTTGTTTTCATATGGCAATTTTCTATTTTTTCTTGCTTTTTTAGTAATTTACAAATTTTCATGAAATGCGTTGTTAATATAAATGATACATTATCATATTTGCTAATATATTTTAAGTAAGCAGTTGCGCTAGATATTGCTTCATATGGATTTGTTCCCGAATACAATTCATCAAATACGCAAAAATGTCTATCTTTTTTATTTTTTTCAATACAAGTCAAGATGTTTTTACATCGTCTAACCTCGGATTGAAATAAACTATCTCTACTACAATTATCTGGTATATTGATGTAACAGTGAAAATATTTATATGGGTTAAGAATGCCATCACTATAATATCCATATCCAAACCGCTGACTTAACAATATGTTAATAATAACGGACTTCAAGATAGTCGTTTTTCCAGCGGCATTTGGTCCGGTTATTATTTTATTTTTACTAAAATCAATACTATTTTTAATAGGGTTTTTATTAATACACGGGTGATAAATATCAGTAAAACTGCATTTATTTTTTTCAGTATATTCTATTTTATTAATTGTTTTTGCTTTAATTTTATGGACGATCGAGTTTAATATGTCGAAATAACCATGAAATCCTAAAGAATAAGTGATCGTATCATTTACATCATTGGAATCATATAATTCATAAAATGTTTTCATAATCGTCCCTGGCTTAGAATAATACTTGTAACTCATAGTTTCACTTACAAAGTTAAATTTATTAAATAATTCTGTGGTTTTATACTTATATTTATGTAATGTTTGCAAAAACCGTTCATCTGTATTAAATCCATATTGTTTTAGTTTACAACCATTGATTTTATCGATAAAATAATCATATGATTGAATTGTGTAGTTTAAATATTCTTTGGTTAAAAACAAATGTTTTTGTATATCAAACTGAGACTTGTAGAATTTGTAGCATGATATTGCATTTTGATATAAATTATAAAAATACATTGACACAACCATTATACTTTGCAGTTTTTGCTGTATATTAGCACCGTTAAAATTTAAAACCATTTTACCAACGCTATTATTGCTTAATACATACTTCAACCCATCAAAATAGTTTGAAAAATTAACGTCGGGATTATTACTAATGGTTTTCATCAATAAAAAAGGTACAAACAAGATTAATATGGGGGTTATAACCTGTAAAAGGGGAGAGAAAAGGTTTAAAATAGTCAACCAAGTTAAAAATACAGTAGAGTAATTTAAATAACTAAACCGTTCAAATTCAAGATATTGATAAGTTTCTACAAATGTTTTATTTGATTTAATAGTAGTCCATAGTTCGGTCATATCGTTAATTAAATGTTTATCAACTAAAATATCGCCCGAATTCTTTAATAACTTCTGTGTATCTTTTAAAAATTTAGTATTTGTAGAGTATTTACCCGCGAAGTCATTTAAAACTTCTCTTCCTACTTTTGTTTCAAGATAAACTAAATTATTATATACCGAATCACTGTCCGGATTTTCGGTGGTTATTAGTTCCAAATCACGTTTAACACTACTATCTATTAAATGTGTTTTTTTACAAAAGTCTACAGGTTGCTTAAAAACCTCATTTAATTTCATTTCATACTCCTGCTTACTATTTATTGCGTCGTTGTCGCTCATACTTATAATTATAAATTATAAATATGATTGTATTAATACGCAAATATATATCTTATATACTTTTTAAATGTTCTGTGAAATTAGAAGGCATTTCTATAATTTCAGTATGGTAATAATCAGAAAACAGTTTTAGTTTAGTGCAATCTTGCTTTGTTTGAAAGTTAATAGCAATTCCTTTTCTTCCCCATCTTCCAGAACGACCAATTCTATGTAAATAAGTATGTTCGTTTTTAGGTATGTCAAAATTAATAACAATACTTACTTGCTGAACATCAATTCCTCTAGCAAATAAATCAGAAGTAATAAGAACACGACAAGCACCGTTTTTAAAATTCACATAATTTTCTTTTCGTTCTTGTTCACTCATTTTACCATGTATTTTTTCCACGGGAAAATTATCGGTTTTCATCGCCTCACATAAATCATCCACGCGATGAGTGCTATTACAATAAATAATTGCCTGTGAAATGCTTAAACTTTCAAATATATCTTTTACCGTTTCATACTTTTGCACATCATCAATTAAATTAATGTAATATTGAGCGATCCCTTGCAATGTAAGTTCTTGTGCTTTAACTCGTATTTGTGTTGGATTTTGCATAAATTGCCTAGATAGTTCTTCCAATTCAGCAGAATAAGTCGCGCTAAATAAAGCAACCTGAATTTCGTTGTCTAAATGTTGAAATATCTTATACATTTGTTCTTTAAACCCAGCAGAAAGCATCTCATCTGCTTCATCAATTACCAATAACTTCATTTTATCAACAAGCAAATAACGACGGCGAATCATATCATGAATTCGTCCCGGCGTTCCTACAACCACATGGGGCTTAATTTCAGACAAGTCCCTTTTATTTTTATCAACTGATGTGCCGCCCACTAACAACATTGTCCGCACCTTTAAATACAAACCAAGATGTTTAATCACATTTTCAGTTTGTGTAGCCAGCTCGTGCGTAGGAGCAATAATTAATGCTTGCGTAAAGTCGCTTTTCTCATCAATCAGTTGCAGAGTCCCAATTGTAAACGCGCCGGTTTTACCCGTTCCAGATTGCGCCTGGGCGATAATATCACGATGACGATTATTATTTACATTACGCACCATGGGATATATTGCCGATTTTTGTATACTACTGGGAATTTCAAACCCCATTGAATATATTCCCCTCACCAACTTTGGCTTTAAATCCAGAGTTTCATCCTCCCATCCATTTATTTCATATGATTTATTATTATTTTCTAATTCGCACTTTGTATCCATAATAATAATATTATTGTTTTTGTTTTTAAGTCTGTTTTAGTAAACACATCTAATGTGTAATACACTCTCATAACAAAACACAATAAACACAATAAACACAATTACAAAACCATACTGTTTGTTAATAAATACATTAATAAATTAAATATATTAAATATAAAAGTCATAATAATATTAATAATGTTACAATCTACTCACTCAAACCCAAGCTTAAATTCAGAATCAAATCGTTATGACTTAGAATTTTATAATGATATGGAAATAAATGGGGATATTGTTGAAATTAATGAAAACACGATATCGTTGATTAATAATCTGGCAAAACGAGTAGGAGCGCCTAATTATCAAAAAACACCTATTTTTAAGAAAAAACACACGCGATACAAAAATAAAGATAATGCCGACTGGAACGAACTTAGAAACTTTAAAATTACCAAACTAGAAAAAGAAACCGGCGATGTTAATATAATTGTCGATAAAATCAGAAGCAATTTAAATAAACTAACAAAAGACAACTATGATATTATTAAAACGGAAATCATTGATTTAATTAATAACGATGTCAATACTAATTTGGAAATGTTAAAAGAAGTTGTGGTTTGTATATTTGATATTGGAAAAACTAATTTTTTCTGGTCGGAAATATATGCCAAACTATACAAAGAGTTAAATGATGTTTTTAACTTAAAATCAGTATACAATGTTGATTTAAATACTTATACGGAACTGTTTAAAGATATTAAGTATATAGACCCCGACGATGATTACAATGAGTTTTGTAAAATAAATAAAATAAATGAAAATAGACGGGCATTTAGTAAGTTTTTAACATTTATTATGCGCGAAGGGTTAATTGAAACAGACATCGTTAAAAATATCGTAGTTGATTTATTGGCGATGTTTGATGAATATGTAAATGATAAAGAAAAGGAACATGAATTAGACGAAGTTGTTGGAAATATTTTGATTTTCGCAACATATGACGATGGTTGTTTATGTGAATTAAAATTAAATGATAAAATAGAAGGCATTTCTAATATGAATGCAAAAAAACACGATGGATTGACTCAGAAAATTGTATTTAAGTGTTGTGATTTTGTAGACGAATATTTATAGTTAAGTTATCTTATCTTCTGTTATTTTATGTTATTTTATGTTATTTTTATTAAATATTAAATATTTAAATTGGTAATAATTTAATGATATTATCTTTACTAAACAATATTAAATATTGTCCTTCAATTAAATTAATGAATTGTGATATAGTTGACGAAACTGCCGAAAATACAAAACTTAAAAAAATAGAGATTAAAGACATTGAAGATATGGTGCAAAAAAAATGTGAAGATTTAAACAATCAAGAGGCAGAACATTCAGCCGATGAGGATACCGTTTTAAGTGATAAAATAAACTATGATATTAATTATTTAAAAAAAGATTTAGTTCATATTATGAACTATTATGGATTGTCTATTAGAAAAAAAAAGAAGTCAGACCTTATAGATGACATCGTTGAATTTGAAAACGAACCCGACAATCAATTTATAGTAGACCATAGAAAAACCCTATGGTTTTATTGGGACGAGTTGTCTAATGATGAATACTTATCTAAATTTGTGATAAGCACCTAAAATTGTGATAAGCACCTAAAATTGTGATAAGCACCTAAACTTATTAATTTAAATGTGATGTAAATAATCGAGCAGTTAAATAATTGAGCCGTTAAATTGAATAGTTAAATTAATATTTAAATAAAATATTAATTTAAATTATAATGGTAGTCTCTAATATCATAAATGAAATTAAATTTAAGGAAGATAAAAATGTAGAAAAGCATGATAAAAATACTTTGGTGTCCATGTTTCGCATTAACTTGTTTGATATAGATGTATATATCGGCGTTGGAATGGTAAATACAAGTTTGTATGACAATGTTTATTTTGCTCCAGTATACTTAGTATTAAATGAAAATGTCCAAGTTAAGATAGGTATATATGAATTTTTAGCAGAAGATTACACAAACTTATTAGATAAAGATAATGACCTTGATATAGCGTATATTGAAGGACCGTTGTTGTTTAATTTTGTAACTAAAGAATACATTGAAGACATGATGGAAGGTCATGAATTGCTGCAATATATCGATAGTGACGATGAATTAGATAGTGAAGAAGATGGACAAGATACTGATGAAGAACAAGAAACAGATGGTATGAAGCAATTTATGTATGAAGAAGATGATGAAGATTATTTGGATATTATTGAAACAAAGCAAGACAACGATCAAATAGTTAATGCGTTTTCCAAAGAAACTTCTTCTTCGTCATGGATAGAACAGTTCTATAAAAACTCCAAGTATGATTTGTTAGATAACGAAGGCGGAGGCGATTGCTTGTTTTCCTCTATGCGAGATGGATTGCGTCATCGCAATATTTCCATAACGGTTCCTGAAATTAGAAAAATGTTAAGTGATAATACTACACAAGAACAATTTGACACTTATTATGAAAATTACAATTTAATTAAGAAGGAAATCAATGATTTGCAGCAAAAAATGTCCGAACTAAAAAAGCAACATGAGGATGTACGGAAAAAATATAAAAAAACAGCAGCGGATGCCAAAAAAGAAAAGGACCGGGAGACACGTTTAATTTTACGCGACAAAGCAGTTCAATTAAATAAAGATTTTGATTCGATTAAGTCGGTATTTAAAAGATATAAAGATGAACTCGCAAGAGCGAGAGAAAACATTAAAGAATTTCAGTTTATGGATGGTATAGAAACATTAGATGATTTAAAACAAATGATTAATACTTGTCAATTCTGGGGCGATGCGGCTTCTATTGTTCGTTTGGAATATTTAATGAACATTAAACTTATCGTATTAAGTAGTGAATACTATGAAATGGATTTAAAAGATCGTGTTGTAAAATGCGGTGATTTTACATTAAATGAGATAGAAACAAAAGGATATTTTAATCCTAAGTATTATATTATATTAGACCATACTGGAAATCATTACAAATTAATAAAATACGATGGAAAGGGTGCGATGAGGTTTCATGAACTTCCATATCAACTTAGAGAAGATATCGTCGCCAAATGTGGTAGTAGTAGGGGTAAAAGCTTGTATAATTACATTCCCAAATTTCAAAAATATATGGGTATTCCAAGCACTATGCCACAACAAGACGATGAAGATTTCGGTTCCGAAAATGAAGCAGAGATGTCACCATCGCCCGGTAAAGATGATGTCGAATTATTTGATGATAGTGTAATATTCCAGTTTTATAGTAAATCTAAGGATGCTATGCCTGGAAAAGGAAGTGGTGAAAATATCTCTCCCAAAATGGTGAATGAATTTGATGAACTTAAGAAAATTAAAAGCTGGCGACAACAATTGTCAAACTTATATACGGTAAAAGACAGCAAAAGTAAAAACAAAGTAAAGGCGTTGTTTGAATTGGACGGATATAAATGGGCGAGTGTTGAACATTATTATCAAGCCAACAAGTTTAAGAAAAATAATATGGATTATTATAAATTATTTACTATGGAAAGCAAATCTGAAATTTCAACGGACCCAATTGCGGCAAAAGGAGCCGGTGGTATAACTGGAAAGGTTAATAATAAAAAATTCCGACCAAAAACAATTACACAAGATGAAGATTTCATGTTAAATAATAATAATGAAGATGTCATGTATAATGGACAATTGGCAAAATATTCACAAAATGAAGATTTAAAGAAAATGCTAATGCTAACAAAAACTGCAAAATTGGTTCATTATTCCCACAAAGAAACAATAGTCTTTTATGATACAATGAAAGTAAGAAAATACCTGCAAAACAAACAATAAATATACATATACATATACATATACATATACATATACATATACATATACATATACATACATAACTGCGTGTTACCATTTTTAATCTCGAAATTATATTAATAATTAAATATAAATATAATTATAACTAATATATAATTAATATATAACAATATGTGTTCCAGTCAAAATGAATTTATTATAAATACGCTGTTAAATAATATTGACCTTTTAAATATTCCTAGCAAGAATACATCAGTTGAAAAAAAGGTTATTGGAAATCTTTATAATGACCTATATATTTCTTATAAAAAAGTGCATCGATTAATGAATAATAAAAAAATAAATATCTCAACCATTCCAGTTAAAACAGAAAGTGATATACCTTATACCGAATTATTAGACAGTTTTTTCTGTGTTAAACAATTTAAACAAAATATATATAAAAAAACAACGAAAATTGTTGTATATACATTAACCTTAAAAAACATAGATATTACAATATACTTAAATGATGTAACTAAAGAGCAAAATATAACAAAATATATCATGTTGCATGCTATTTCTATAATAGACTTATTATTAGAATATACAACAGACAATGTCGCCGGCGCGGGCGCAAGTGCAAAAAACGGTAAAAGCGGAACAACTACTGCTAAAACAAGAACTCTGTCTATATACTTATACCTAGACGACAACGAAAAAATGCTCCCCAATAGCAATATAATGCCGTTGGATATAGAAAATATAAATACCGCAGTTACTTATAGTTGTAGTGAACATGGTAAAATACTTATTTTTAGAAAAGAAGAATGGTTGAAATGTTTAATTCATGAATTATTTCATTCATTATGCTTGGATTTTGTGTCAATGCACCTAAACGATACAATTAAAAAAAGTTTAAAAAACCTATTTTGTGTAGATAGTGAGTATGCTTTAAGTGAAACATATAATGAATGGTGGACAACTAATTTAAACTGCTTGTTATTTTCATTTATGCTATTAGATAAAAAAACCAAGAAAAAAGAATGCTTACAATTATATAAAGTGTGTTTATTAACCGAGCAAATGTTTACGATGTTTCAAATTACAAAGATACTTAATTATATGAACATGAATTATATGATGTTGGTGGATAAAACAGTAGATAGTCAAATTAAAAGTAATTTATACAAAGAAAAAACTAATGTATTGTGTTATTACATTATAAAAGGAGTGCTGCTGTTTTACAATAACGACACTATTAAGTTTTTTAAACAAAACAATTCTTCTCTGTTAAATTTCGACAAAACACCACAAACCATTAAACGATTTTTAAAGTTAATAGAAGAATTGCACGATAAAAAGTCTATTTTAAATGTTTTTAAAAAATATAAGGTATTTTATGATAAAATAGACAAATCAAACCCTTCTTTCAAAAAAATGTTAAATACAATGATGATGACCATTAATGGCGTTTAACAACTAATAAATTGAAATTAATTAAATATAATTACACTATTATATTTAATTAAACCAAGTCAAACTAAGCAATCAATTATGGGTATCAAACTATTAAATAAACTATTGAAGCGCAACGCTTTGCGTGCGGTAACTATCGTATCATTAAACGAGTTGAAAAATCGTTCTATTGTGATCGATATAAGTATATATTTGTATAAATACAAGTCACAAGACATGCTATTAACAAATATATATAAATTATGCAGCATCTTTAAGCATTACAATATTGACGCGATATTTGTATTTGATGGAGAACCCGATAAAATAAAGTTACAAACAATTCGTCATAGAAACGAACAACGATATGTTGCCAAAAAAAAGTATTACGACATCATCGATAATTCAACTGATAAATATATAAAAACAAACAAAAATCAGTTGATTGAATTGAAAAAGTCATTTACAAAAATAAAAAAAGCGGATATTGAAAATGTGAAAAAGTTGCTGGTTAGTTATGGTATGAAATACTATATCGCACCAAAAGAAGCAGATTCGGTGTGTGGTCGGTTAGTGAACACAATATACAAAGATGGATGTATGTCAGATGATATGGATATGTTTGTTTATAACTCTAAATATGTGTATAGAAATCTTGATATTGTAAACGAAACTTGTCTACAGTATAATTTAGATTTAATATTGAAATACTTAGGCATGAATTTTGAAGATTTTAAATGGATGTGTATTTTATCTAGTAATGATTACAATCATTCATCTAAAACCGTATTTGACTATTATAAACTATACAAACAATACAAACAATCCGCATCTACTCATAGAGCAAGCAGTTTTATAGAATATGTTAAGTATAGTGAATTTATGACAAAAGCAACCATTAGTGAACTAAACGCGATTCATGATTTATATACAATTGACTTGAATGACACATTTAATGAAACTAATGTTATATCAAGTCAAAATGACAACAATACACTACACGAAATACTGGAACAAGATAATTTCATATATCCTCCAGCGATTGAATCATATTAATGATGTGATGGTTATCGCAGATTGTTAAATTAGAGATTGATAGAAAAAACAATAATATTTATAATTTTTATTACAAATATTATTTATTAGAATATTTTTACATGTTAAATGTTAAATGTTAAATGTTAAACTGTTTACATGTAAATTAAACTGCCTGAGTGGCAGTCTTGAAGTGAGGCTTCATCCACTTTTGAAGGTTGAAATAAGTCAAACTATCCGACTTCTTCATTCCTAGAAGTTTTCGCAACTTTGTATCAGGGTTGATATTGCGACGGTTTGCAGGATCTTGAAGCTGGTGACTAAGAATATACTTTTGTAGTTCCTTAGTGACTTCAGTTCGTGCCATTTCAGTTCCTTCGTCCTTTCCTAGAAATGCGGCTAGTTCAGAACTAATCTTTGCTGGCTTAGTAAAACCACTTGGTTCCTTGTTTCCAGCCTTGCGCTTCTTTTTGCTAGCCTTTTGGGCTTGCTTCAATTCGCGATCAGAACGCTTGGCCAATACACGAACTTGACTAGTTACACTAGTAAGTTGGGTTCGTAGAGTCGACAATTGTCCCAACAAATCGTTGAATTGGTCGGTAAGAGATTGAACTTCTACTTGTTCGGTGGATTGAACTTCCACAGGTACATGCGCAGGGGTAGAGGGCGCGGCAGGCGCTGATACAGTCGTTGCTTTCTTTGATACTTTGGGCATCTTATAATCTATTATTACTGCTTCTTTTTAAGTTGATTTTACAGAATATATATTATTTTTATTTTTTAAAAGGATAATTCGTTTATAATTCGTTTATAATTTGAAAATTTAGGGTATTTTTAGGGTATTTTTAGGGTATTTTTAGGGTATTTTTAGGGTATTTTAGGTAATTTTTCTTAAAATTGTCTACGAATCGTTCTGTGATGTGGTTGTTCATCTAATAAACACCCAATTTCCAAAGTAAGTGACGGGGATGCTTTGTCAAATTCCGCCATCGTCCCATCATGATGTCTAAACTTAAATTTCAATTTATTTAATGATTTAATAGGTGGATTATAATTATGCGAATTACTAGTTATTTCATTTTGAGTAAATGATAACATATGAAACAACTGATCTGCCACAATAGAAGCCTGCAATACATTATTTTTCACCAAAGATAGTTTAGCAAAAGCACTATTATTTTTAAATACCAAATCATTATTAAAACAGGCATTAGTATTATCCGAATATGGTTGGATTTCACTTATGTAATTGTGCTTGTCTAATTCAATATACATTGAATCGTATTTTGTAGTATTAACGGCATGTGGGGATTCTAAATACGCAACGGTTGTTTTAGCACTGTTGTATTGTTTAGATGGAATCAACCAAGCCGTTGTTTCATGTGGTAGCGTTAATCCTGTTTTTAATTGTGTATAACTATCCGCCGTTGCCACATCAAATGTAGTGCTAGTATAATCCACTTTTTCATATCCTAAAATACACCCCAAGCCCCAATCCGTATAATTATTGAATTTAGGCTTATATATACATTTCAACTCATCATTGTATTCATGCTCGTATGTTAATAACAACTTAAATTCTCCTTCAGTAACACCAATTAATATTTTATTGGTTATGATATCATATTTTACTTTAAAAGGTTCAAAATCAAACTGATTATAGATTATTCTATTTAAAAGATTTTGTAGCATATTGGCAAGTTTCACCGGTGTATAATAACCATCTGGAAGTGTAATCGTTTCTGTTACATCGCCGGCATGATGATGAATATCCATCGCAGTTCCAAATATAGGATTGGCGTATTGAACTCTTATTTTAGAGTTTTGCTTTCGTTCACTAATATTATGTAGAAAATTAGGCAAAGTCACATCTTTCAACTTAATATAACTAATATTTTGAAGTGGATAAGGGAGAGATATTTCAAATTCGTTGTTTTTCGGCCACTTTGACTTATCTTTATCCACCCCATGTATCGATATTACTTCTTTATGCATTACATAGTTGTTTGCTGGTTTTATAATAGGATGCATCATTATAATTGTATTATATATAATATTTATTTAATTTATTTAATTTATTTTTCTATTTACGACAGCATTAACAAATAATTATTATATTTATATTTATATTTATAATAATTATAATAATAATTATAATAATTATAATAATTATAATAATTATAATAATTATTATAAATATATATAAATATATAATGAATAAATTCGGCGCTGCTTTGATATTTTTTAATTTAGTTATTAGTGCAACCATATTGACAATTGGGTTTAAAATAGATAATATGTTGTTTCCATTAATAATAATGGCGGTTGCAATATCTGGTGTTATTTTACTAGGAAGCTTATTTAAAATTGCTAAAGATATAGCACAGGCGATAGATGATTCTGTTGGCGTGTGGACCACAATAAAAAATGTGTTTTTCTCGTTCTATAATACATTTGACATTTTTGCTGTTATCGGACAAATTGTATTTTACTTGTTAATTGTATCTAGTTCGCCCAGTATGTTTACTAGCATCGAGGTGCCAAAAAATTTTAACACCAAAAACATTATAACAATTCTATCGTTTGCGATTCAAATAACATTAACTATATTGAAAAATTTTATGGATGTAGAAATATTTACTGAAATCATAATTGGTATGGGGTTATTTACAGCCTTTTTAATATATGACATTAAAACAGATATTGACAAAAAAAAAGTTGATAAATATAGTTATAAGTAAATGCTAAAAGTAAACTAACATATCATATAAATAAATTAATATAGTTATAAATAAATTAATATAGTCACTAATTTATTTATATTTATGCTTAGTTGTCTACTATTATAAAGCGAAATGTTAATCCATGCTCTTTATTAGTCAACCATATACCCGATATTTTCAATACCACAGACAGTTTATCTAAATTTCCAGTTAGTTTATTGCTATCGTTATGAAACAATTTAATGTAATAATTAACCAATTGCTCTCTAATGGTATAAACCGGATTTTGTGTTAATTGAATGTACCTTTTCAGGATTTCATGCTCTATTTCAACAAGCTTATTTATGACTTGTTTATTTCTTTCATCATATCTGGAGAAATTACATTTTATTTTGTTATAATACGCTTCTATTCCTAAATCATATAAATTAAATTTTATATAAATACCATTCATTGATACAACGCTATTTGAGTAGTATATTCGGTAAAAAAAACTATTTTCTATTACATTATTTTTCGATTTATCACTTATAATTATCTGGTTGATTTCAAACTTATTACTAGGAATTGTTAAATACATTACATAAATATTGGATGTAGGTTTAAATAATAATTGTTTATGTTATATTATATAAAACTGGTTGCATTACATTTGCACTTATATTTGCATTTACAAAGTATATCCGCACTTGTTTAATATAACAAATGTTTGAATATCTGCCAAACTAAGTGTAGTTGTTAGTGTATCTACTTTTTCCAACATCGCGCTGCAGTCAACTAGAGATTTGATTAACTTGACTTCATTTTGATATATATTTAACTTCCACAACTTGTATAAATTAGGCTGTCTTCTTTTTATAGTTTCCAACTTGTTTTTTATATTTTTAATAGCGAGTGTATTTTCAATAACAATACTTAATGTCTCAATAGTTATTTTTTCATTTTGAGATTCAACTTCACTTTCAATTACGATAGTTTCCATTATTAATAATATATTTAAACTTAACTATCTATTTAAGTTTAAAAAGGATTTAATAAATAATTATAGTTATGAATAATAAATTCAAAGATTATATTAAACAAGTTGACAACTTTGATCTACATAAGCATATAAAAAAAGAAGGATTTATAAACGAACATCTTATTTTTTACGGGCCGCCGGGTATTGGTAAATATTCACAGTCATTGAAATATATAAAAGAATACAGTCCTACAAAATGCAAATATGAGAAAAAAATGACTTACTTATTTCAAAACAAAAAAGAATATTTTTATAAAATTAGTGATGTTCACTTTGAAATAGATATGGAATTATTAGGTTGTAATTCCAAAGTATTGTTTAATAATTTATTTTATCACATTATAGAGATCATCGGTTCTAGAAAATCTAAATTTGGAATTATATTATGTAAAAATTTCCACAAAATACATTCTGAATTGTTAGATATATTTTTTACTTACATGCAAAACATGATACATAAAAAAATAAAAATACAGTATGTTATTACTACAGAACATATTAGTTTTATTCCAGATAATATACTTTCTAGATGTCAGTTGATTAACCTGTCTAGACCTACCAAAACATCGTATTTGCAATGCATCAAAACACACACACACAACTCAAAAAAATACAAGATAAATAAAATAATGCTGGAATACGCTTTAAAAAATACAAATAGAATTACAAATATAAATAATATTTTATATAATACAAGTAAGTTAGATAAAATCCATGAAAAACACATTCATAATTTAATTGATGTAATTGAAAATAAAGACGAGTTGTTGTTTGGAAACGTTAGAGACTTACTTTATAACTTATTAATTTACAACATCGATATTTATGTATTTATTTTTTACACACTTAACTATTTTATTGATAATAACAAACTAAATAGCAATAATGTTGGACCATTATTATACGACATATATCATTTTTTTTCACAATATAATAATAATTATAGACCTATTTTCCATTTAGAAAGAATTTTTTATATATTATATACTACCATAAATAATGGACATTTGGACTGCTCGTAAATATTTAGATATAGGAATCAGTATACATATTACAGATGACATATTAAAACGCGCTTATTATAAAAAAGCTTTGCGACATCATCCAGACAAAGGAGGCGATTCAGAAACTTTTAAAAAAATAAAGGAAAGTTATGATTTTTTAAGGAAAAATAGTCGTATGTCAGAATATCCTGATAACTGCAATAAAAACAACGATGACAGTGATGACAGTGATGACGGTAATGGCGGTGATATATATGAAACATATGAAACTATGCTCGTGCATTTTGTAGAATATATTATGAAAACACAGAAAGGGTTTGAAAACTTCGATCCTATAACAATTAAAACAACATTGAAGTCGATTATACAAGGATGTAGTTCTTATTCTATTAAATTGTTTCAACAATTGGATATTGAAAAGTGTCGCTCTATTTATGCGTTTCTCTCCCAATATTCATATTTATCTAATTTAAATAAAGATCATCTGCGCCTTTTCGATAAGATTATGCAAAATAAAATGAAAAATAATAATGTTATTTTACTGAATCCTTCATTACACGACTTATTACATGATAATATTTATAAATTAGAAACGGAAACTGATACGGATACTCATTATATACCGTTATGGCATGAAGAAATTGTAATAGATGATATGATTATTAAAAATATACCAGATATTGATGAAAACACGACCATTACTAGAAACAACGATATTATTATCAAACATAAATCATCTATCATGAAGTTATTTAAAGATGGGTATGACGAATTAAATATCGCTGATAGTTTGTTTAAAATACAATCAAGTGATGTAAAGATAACCAAACAACAGCAGTTCATTGTTTTTAAAAATAGAGGCAAAATAATACCAAACAAGCACAATTTATATGACAATAAACAACGCGGTAATGTCATCATAGAATTAACTCTTACTGATTAATAAATACATAAAAAATTATATATATTTTATGTATTTTAATTTTCATTATTTTAAATTTTTCGTGTTTTTATATTGTTGTTTATATTGTTGTTTATATTGTTGTTTATATGTTAAGTTTTGTTGGTGATAATGTAGTCGTTAATTAATTTATTGTTTCTTGCGTCTTACAACCTTTTTCTTTTTAACTGGTTCAGGCTTTTCTTCTACTTCTTCATCTTCATCTTCTTCTTCTTCATCCGATTCTTTAAATGAAGGGGTTGGAACATCTTCATCTTCATCGTCGTGATTTGTTGTATCGTCTTGTGCTTCCTTTTCTGCCAAGTTTTTATCCATCTCTTCATCATCACTATCGTCTTCAATATGACAAGTAGAAGTTCCCAATAGTCTTGTCGGTGGTCTTACACACGCTTGGACCAATTTCCAAGTCACACCACAACGACCGCCAGCAAACCAAAGCCCTTGACAAGCAATCAAACCATTTACATGTGATGCCTTTGGAATACATTCCACCGGACTAATAGTTGCTTCCTCGTCTCTTTTAGGAGGCATATACAACGGTGTTTTGTCATCGTAATTATACAATTCCACATTAAACCGACCCTCCCAATAGGGCAACTTTACTTTCAAAGTAGGCGAACGACTATAATCCGACTCATCTGTGTAATTACCATCTCCATCCTTCAATTTAGGAAACTTCAAGATTGGATACATAAGATTATCCACCAATTCACGACTCATCTTGCTTTTACCAAACCATTCCTTGCTGTTTGTAATACAATCGGTTTTGATCTTATTTTCAAACGCAGCCATCGCGTCTTTAAACATGTTTACCGATTTAGTTTCATTTCTGAAATCCAACGCCATATCATATGTAACACGACCACTTTGTTCGTCTACCCGCTCATTTACACCCCAGGTCAACATCAAAGGAACCTGCAATACGATTGGTTGCCCGGATAACGTTAATTGAACGCTTTTGCCCCCACGCTTATTAGCAACTGGTGCCTTATAATTAACGGCATCGGCGTTGAAAGATTTAGCTTTGGTGATTAGATAACTGACTGACATGATTATTTTATGATATATTACACAATCTTTTATTTAAATCAATTTTATATATTAATTGCTATTTTCTGGATTCTCGGGGGTGCGCATTAAATAGGCGTTATTTTATATAAGAATACTGATTATACAAAATAACTATAATATTATTATCGAGCAAAAGTGACATCGTTTTTGTTAAACTTCTGGATTTCCTGCTCTTTTTTATTAATTAATCGCTTTACATTGTTTTTCAACTTAAACTCGCCATTTTTATAAGATACTGTTGCTTTTAGTGGTGGTTTCATCGTTTCTGCTTTTTTGGAAGGTGGTTTCATAGTTTCTGCTTTTTTGGAAGGTGGTTTCGGTATTTCTTTATCATTGTAACCAAGTTCGTTTTTAAATGTATCTTCATACCACGATTGCATCGAAACCACCGAAGTATCGAATATTTTACGAGTATTTGGTGTAAGTGCTTTATGATTTAATTTTAAGTCTCTCGATGACTTGTTTGTATCCACTTTTAAATGAGAATTTATGGGTTTTTTTGGAACGATCATATTAACACCGCGTTGTAATTTTGATTTATTTTTTGATGATTGAAAATTATTTATAATAGGCGGCGGCGGCGGATGCGGAGGCAACGGAAGATCGGCGTTTACGTTTTTTACCTTGCTATTTAAATGTTTTATTTTTCTATATCTTAAATACAGATATGAACACACCGCAACATTTACTATACAAACACCTACAACAATCAATACAATGATTAAAATGTCGTTTGTATTGTTTTCAGAAACCTTTTTTGTAGACCGTAAACTATTAAGATTAAGATTAGTATTATCAGTATTATTATTATTATCGGTATTATTATTATTATCGGTATTATTATTATTATCGGTATTATTTTCACGATTCAATTCTTTACTGACGGATGGTTTTTTATTAGTTGATACTTTTGGGGTTTCTGTAATTATATTCGGTGGTTGAGTTGTATAATGTGTTTCAGTAGTTTGTATAGGTATGTCAGTAAATGTATCTGTAGTAGAATGTGCTGTTGTGTTTATATTTTGAGACTTATTATTATAAGTTAAATTAGAACCCGAAAGGTTATTTAAATTAGCAACTTGGGTTAAATTATCGTCGGATATGGGAGAGATAGTGGTTGTTTTCAATAAACCACTGATGTTATTTGATGAAATCGATGAAAATGATTCGTTAACAGGTATTGCTGAAATAGATTGCATATTTTTATATATTTTATACGGATCTTCAATACACATATACATTCCTACTTTATACAACATTTTTCCATTTGCATCTTGCGTAACTCCCCATAATTTATTACAACTACTATATTCCATACCATTACAAGGGTAGACAAATAAACTATACAAACTACATAAAGTACATAAACGACTTATTGATAACAAATTATATACCATGTTTAAAATATTACTTGATTTATGTTTTATCATAATTCTTATGTTATCGTTAATTATAGTTTTAAATAACTTTTTAAATTACTTAACGCAAAGCAAACGATGACAATTCAAAAATTCCCATTTGACATTAATAATTATAAAAATAGTATAAATATATATACAATGTTTAAATTAATGATTAATACTGATTTAGATAATGCTGATTTAGATAATAATAAAAACTTGTTGATTACTACATCTCCTAAAAGATATATTGAACACCATTATTACAAAGATATAAAAAACATATCCATACCCAATAAAAAAAAACGCAAAGTAAATGCAGATACTTTTTACATTCTTGGAAACGATGAATACAACGATGTATTAAAATACAACTACAACGTATCGCAATTGAAAACTATGTGCAAACATTATGGGTATAAGGTAAATGGAAATAAATCAGAATTATTAAAACGACTTTATAATAGCATGCGACTTTCTTATTATGCGGTAAAAATACAAGGTCGGTTTAGGATGATGATGACTAAAATACTGTTTAAAATGAAAAAACTGCATTTATTAAAAAACGCAATAAACGACATTGACTTTTTAACATTGGAACCAATAAGTCAATTAAAAATGGAACAAATAATATGTGTCGAATCGGGGGAGAAACATGTTTATAGTTTCGATATATGTTCTTTATACAACCTTTTCAAAGACCAGTTTGAATACGCAAAACAATATAAGAAAAATATACAACAACATATGAAAACAATACCAAACCCGTTTAATAGACAACCGTTTCCATCGTGTGTCCACGAAAGAGTATTTAATATAATTAAATATTCGAAGATATGTAATTTAAAGGTGAAGATTGATTTAAATAATGAAGAATACGAAATTAGTTTAAAAAAAGATAATATGTTTAAAGCAATTGAACTATTCCAGACAATTGATACCTTTGGATTTATTACCGATAGTAAATGGTTAATGGATTTGAGAGGAAGTAAGTTGGTGCGATTTTTAAATGAATTAATTGATATATGGAACTACAGAGCACAATTATCAACTGAAACCAAAAATAAAATATTCCCCCCGTCATTAGGCAACCCATTTCATACAGATAGACATTTATATACACGAGATATTGAAAATATTAAAAGATCCCTTTTGAAAGTGGTTTCTAAGTTTATTAGTGCTGGTGTAGACAGACATTCACAATCACTGGCCGTATTTTATGTGTTAGGTGCACTGACAACGGTTAGTAAACCTGCTGCAGATAATTTGCCCTGGCTATATGAATCGTTTTCAAACCTACAACTTCAGTAAACTAACAATAAAAATAAAAAATCGTAAAATTTATGATTTTTTATTTATTATGATTTTTTTGCGTATTTTAATCATTTAATCGCGCTTCAACCCATGAAACCGTTATTTCTTCTTCTGCAACTCCTTTCATAGATATAAATTTTGGACGATTCATAGAATTTGTTTTGTAATAAACATACGAACCATACCTTCCTTTGCGTATACTCATATCATCATTTAATCGTTTGATTATATTTGTTTCCGTTTTACCTTTTTTATTAATGTATTCAGCGACATCTTCCAATGTAATATCATCCATATCTTTATTAATGTATTTAACTGATGTATTTTTACCATCGATTGTTACATACATGCCAAATTTACCATTTTTCAATACAACTTCACTACCGTTGTGCTCTCCTAATTCGCGGTTATTATTTTGATGATTATCCATGCCGATTAATTCACTTAATTTGTATTCTCCATTCTTAAGTTTATTTAAATCAATTTTTATATTTTTATTTATTTGCTTAAATGATATCACACCATCATCATCGGTATGTTTTATTACTGGTCCATATTTACCAATCGTATAAGTATGATACTTGTCTATTTTTACAATAGGCTTATCTTGTTTTTTTATATTTTTAATAGAAGCATCAATGGTATTATTACATGTTTTACACAACTCCAATAATGTCATGTCGCCATTCGCTATTTTATCTAATTCTGTCTCCATATTGCGCGTATAATCATATTCAAATAATTCATTAAAGTGTTTTATTAAAAATTCAATCACAAACAAGCCCGTAGATTGTAATACTAATTTGCCTTTTTCAGCTCCAAACTCATTTTCTTCTATTTTTTTACTTATATTACCCCCGTCTAACACATAATTGCTGCATTTTATTTTAACACCGGGAACATCTTCCTTATTTACATAATTTTTATCTTGTATTCTACTGATAATAGAGGAATATGTGCTGGGACGACCTATGCCTTTTGTTTCTAATAACTGGATTAATTTAGATTCAGTATAATGCGGTTTTAAATCGACCATCTTCATATTACTACTGATTTTTTCATATTTTATTTCATCGGATGACGACACATCAAGCCGATTTAACATTTCATAATTTTCGTTTCGTGATTCAACACCATATACGGCACGCCAACCGTCAAATACAATTTGTTCTGTGATGTAAGTGTATTTTGTTTTAATAGGAGCCGTTATTGAAATTGTTAATTTATCGTATATGGCAGGGGACATACATGATGCCAACGCGTTTTTATAAATTAATAAATAAAGCCGGAGTTCCTTGTTTGTTATCTTTCCATTTATGGGGATAGATGTTCGCTCTGCACTAGTCGGTCGTATGGCTTCGTGCGCTTCTTGTGCTAAATCGTTTTTTGTGTTTTTAGCACTGCTTTTATTTGCTAAACTAAATATGGTTTTTGATATGTATTTTTCACCGTATTTATCGTGAATGTGGTTTTTTGCCGATTTTATAAATTCACTACTATATTTAAATGAATCAGTTCTCATATAAGTAATATAACCATTTTCATACAATCGTTGCGCACATGCCATAGTTACTTTTGGGCTAAATCCCAAATCGTTGCTGGACTTTTGCTGAAGTTTACTAGTTGTTAATGGTGTTGGCGATTGTTTAAATACCTTTTTCTCGTTTTTATCAAGTAATTCATGTTTAAATGATATGCTTTTCTCCAGAAAGTTATTTACATTACCCTCTGACTTAAATTGGTTATTTAACTCAAAAGGGAGAGATGTGTTTATTAAATTAAAATTGGCAACCGTATTGTATACACATTTACCAGTTTTATTCGATATTTCTTTATAATTATCATATACAAGTCGCAAGGCACTTGTTTGACACCTACCCGCAGACAATCCACTTTTACCGGAGATATTTTTCCATAACACAGGAGAAACCTTAAATCCCACCAATAAATCCAATACCTGCCGCGATTGTTGCGAATATATTTTATTTATGTTTAAATGCGTGGGATTATCCAACGCTTTTTTGATGGCTGGTTTGGTTATTTCATGAAATATGATCCGCTTTGTATGCTGTATAGATAAATTAAAAAGCATACATATATGCCATGCGATTGCTTCTCCTTCCCTATCGTCATCTGTCGCCAATATTACATCACTAGCCTTTTGAATGTTGGTTCTCAAACTATTAATATACTTTTTCTTTGAAAGCATAGAGCGATATGTAGGTTGAAATGTATTTCCAATGTCAATAGACTTTAACCCATCCATTTCTCTAATATGTCCATAACTAGCTATACACTTATAACCTACCCCCAAATAAGATTCTATTTTTTTACACTTTGCAGGTGATTCTACTATTACCAAAATCATATAATAATTATTTAATATAATTATTATATTATACACTTTAAATCATTTGTGAAATTTGTAATTGTAATCGTAATTTATTCTTTTTCGTTTTTACCACGAGAACTTCGTCTTAGTCTTAATCGAGTTAGTGCTTCTGCGCCAGCGGTTGTTTCTTGATCCACAGGAGTAAACTCTTCGTCTTCTTCTTCTGCGTCTTCTTCTTCTGCGGCTTCTTCGTCTTCTGCGTCTTCTTCTTCTGCGGCTTCTTCGTCTTCTGCGTCTTCTTCTTCTGCTTCTTCGTCTTCTGCTTCTTCGTCTTCTGCGTCTTCGTCTTCTG